>Ga0315331_10001346_pt1 | contig 18307 bp, 14 predicted proteins | sample M160m34915metaG_FD_203456 | JGI IMG/M metagenome (GOLD analysis project Ga0315331, IMG submission 203456) | Ammonia-oxidizing marine archaeal communities from Monterey Bay, California, United States - M1 60m 34915 | ecosystem: Environmental > Aquatic > Marine > Intertidal zone | place: USA...
AGGACTCTATTGCGGAGTCAGCCAATGCGACCTCCTGCTCAAACTCAACCTTCGACTCAGCCTTTGGCTCGATGGACCCAGCAACTGCAGCCACCACATCTTCTCCGCCATCGTCTATAACTTGTGGCATTAGCAGTTTCTGACCTGCATAAATCATGTTGCCATCATTGAGGCTATTCACCCGAACTAAATACGATCGCGTTGTGCCAGCCCTCCGAGCTATTTCGCTCAGAGTATCACCCGGTTTCACAACATACGCACGTTCAACAATAGCCCCTTGCTCACCGGAATACGGCAGCCGTAACACCTGACCGGCGCGAATAAAATGACTGCTGCCCAAGTTATTCAATGCCACAAGTTCGCGAACGGTGGTCTCGTGACGTACCGCGATGACCGACAGACTGTCGCCCGCAGCAACCTTATGATAAAGATCAGGTGTCTGACTCCGGTAAAGGTCCCGGACAGGAATAGCAGCGATAACCGCATCAGCATCAAGCTGAGACTGATAAGGTAACCGCAAACGAAAACCCTTAGGCACGTACTTATTGCCCTCGATCACCGATGGCATTAAAGCAGGGTTATAGCGACGCAGCTCTGGCATCGGAATACCGAAAACCCGAGAAAGCGTATCGAACTCAAGGTACGCAGGCAGCTTCACAGTGATGTCATTGGCAGGGGGATTCAATACCACATCGCCAAAATACTGGGTGTAGTTGCTATCAACTTCCGATGCTGCCACAAATGCCACATAAAAATTTCGTGATGCAAACCCGAATCGCCTACCACTGTAGTTGTGAACGATAGACTGAATGTCCCCGGTACCAAGTTGAGTAACCGCGCGTCGCATTCCTGCCAAACCATGGTTATAGGCGGTAATGGCCAGTGGCCAGGAGTTCAAAATAGAATTGTTATAGCTCAGCAGCTGCGCAGCCGCATCGCTGGAAATAAATGGGTCACGCCGCTCGTCAACAACATGATCAATTTGCATAAAGCGACGCCCAGTGGACCGGGTGAACTGCCATATACCAGTTGCGCCAACGCTGCTGCCGGCCGCGGGATTAAATGATGACTCAACATGCGGCAAAGCCACCAGCTCACTGGGCACTTGCTCAGCACTGAGCTGCTGCTGAATGTAATCGCGCCAACTGCCCGAGCGCTGCAAACCCTCAACGAACCGGTCCGCCAGGCCGCCCTGAAAACGAACCCGTCTTGAGGCTTGACGCAATTCCTCGTTACTCACATCAGCTGGCCACAATGCCAACACACGACGCTGTTCCTCACTAAGCGTGTTTCGATTACCATCTGCAATATCCAACAATATCTGCCGATATTTTTTCCGGATATCCTCAGATACGCGGCGTTGCTTTTGCCAGCTGGCATTGCGCGGAATACGCACTACCTCATAAACAACTTCCAAGTAGCGGTTATCATGAACCAGCGCCTCACCCGTAGGCACCTCGACGAAAATACGCTTCCAGAAATCGATTTCAGGCCGCAATTCGGGCGGGCGAACAATGCCCTGAGCTACCGCGACGCTCAGCGATGTCATGGCCAGTAACACAACAATCACTTTAAACAAAAAACTGGTTCTCACTGAGACATCCATATTGATACAGTGGCGTTAACTAGGCGACAACGGCTAATCCATCGCTAGCAGACAGCCATAGTTACTCAAAGCCTGGGCAGATTTCAAGCTTCGACTATGCCCGATGAGTTATACATACTGCAGATGCTTATTTTTTTTCATTCGCCTAGTATTCACATATGACAACGAACCCTCCCCCACTCTGGACATTCTGGCAACCGCGCTATTGGCTGCTGTGGTGCGGCTTAGGGCTGTTGCGGCTGATTGTTCTGCTGCCCCAAAAACAACGCATGCGGGCAGGGTCGCTACTGGGCAAACTAAGCTATCACCTTGCCGGCAAGCGTGCGCTCATCGCGCAACGCAACATCGAACTGTGTTTTCCCGAGCTGGGCGCCCAGGATCATCTGGCACTCACTCATCGGCATTTTGAATCGCTCGGCAAATCTGCCATAGAAATGGGTATGAGTTTGTGGATTAGCGAGGCAGAAATTGAACGCCTGTTTGTTATCGAAGGCCTTGAGAACATGAATGAAGCCCTTGGTCGCGGAAAAGGTGTACTGATCCTCTGCGCGCATTTGGCGGGCGTTGAGCTCAGTGGTCGCGCTATTATGACGGGGCTGCCGCCCTTAGCAGCAATGTACCGCCCCAACAACAACCCGATGCTAAATGCGATAATGTGGCAAAGTCGTGCGAAATCAATTTCGGAGCTGATCACTAAAGACAGCATTCGGCAGTTACTCAGGGCGCTAAAGAACAAGCAGCTCGTCTGGTACGCGCCGGACCAAGCGTATACAGGTAAAAACAGCGTTCTGGCCGAGTTCTGCGGAATCCCCGCAATGAGCAATCCTGCAACAACCCAGTTGTTGAAAGCCAGCGGCGCTGCGCTAATCCCTTTTTTTCCATCGCGGCTGGCTGACGACAGCGGCTATAAGGTGCAGTATCTGCCCATAGTTGAAGATTTGCCCAGCGATGATCCGCTGGCCGACACCAATGAAATCAATCGAATATTTGAACAACATATCCGCAGGTTTCCTGAACAGTATTATTGGGTGCACCGCAGATTCAAAGGTCGGCCCGACTCATTTTCAGACCCCTACGAAACGTCCGAATAAGCAAACTCAGTTCCCGCTCATTACCCGCTGATACCCCTTCATGAGCGCATTCCAGCACACCTCGTTAAAGCAGATAGAATTGTCCTGACTGATCTTCAAAAACGAGCGTTTGAGTCGGGACAAGTTACTGCCCTGCCAACTGCCGGAGCCTGACATACGCCGACCCCGGTCAAAATCCAGCAAATAGATCTTATTGGTATCACTGATCTGCAGATTATGCGCGGTCAGATCGGCATGATAGATATTAGCTGCGTGAAACTGCCCCACACATTCGCCAACTTGTGTCCAGACGGATGTTAGCAAAGGCCCCGCTGCCAAACGCAAGGACAGCGGCGTGACCTGAGGCAACTGCCGTGTTATCAGGTCGGCGGTATAGTAGAGTCCGCGGCGGACATATCGAGCCGCAACCGGCTGCGGCGATGGCAACCCAAGCTTATGAGTCCAATCGAGTAGATCGTATTCGCGCATCGGGCGGGTTCTCCCCACACCTGTAAACAAAAAACCATCTTTGAGCAACTGACCAACCTGGCCACCACGATAGTAGTGCCTCAGCACCCATGGATCGCCTTCATGCTCGATAAACAATGTGGCACCACGGCCACCCGAATAACCGGGCGCAGCATCCGCATCGGGCCAACTGGCAGAGTCAAACAAATGCTCAGACATTTGTGGCACAACGGAGTTGTCGTATACGATGAAGCTCCTACCCAATTTTTCGAATCGCTTGGACAACCGTGACCCCTTTTCGCAATAACCCATTCAGCACTCGATCACCGACAACTATCTGTGTCATAAGGCTATCGGCTATTGGTGACTGCTGCCATGCCTTGCCCGTATTACGCACAATTCAACAACAATGGCCCGAAGCAAAAATCACCTGGATCATTGGCAAAACTGAATACCAACTGATGAAAGGGCTTGAGGGCTTGGAGTTTATCACCTTCAACAAGGCGGGCGGGTTAAATGCCTACAAAGAAGTGCGGCATAAACTCGCAGGCCGCCGGTTCGACCTGCTTCTGCATATGCACCCGAATATGCGGGCGAATCTGCTTAGCCTGCTTGTTAAAGCCCGGTTCACAATTGGCTATGACCGTGCTCGCGCCAAGGATTACCAGTGGCTGTTCACCAGAAACAAAATTGCCGCGAAGCGCAACCAACATGTTATGGACCAATTATTCGGATTTTCCGAGGCACTTGGCATTACCGACCGCCAGCTCATCTGGAACATACCCTATGACGATGCGGCTCGGACTAAAGCCGAGATGCTCTGCGGGGGCGAATCTCCCGTCGTGGTATTAAGCCCTTGCGCTAACCCTCGCTTTCGTAATTTCCGCAACTGGCGCCCGGGTCTTTATGCGAGTGTGGTTGATTACCTAATCACCCACTATGGCGCCAAAGTTCTCATTACCGGAGGCTCTTCCAAAACCGAGATTGAGTTCGGCCGAATTATTGATGCCAACAGCAGCTGTGATGCGGTAAACCTAGTCGGCAAAACCACCCTGAAGGAGCTTATTGCTATCATTGACCAGTGCGATCTGGTTATTTGTCCCGATTCGGGTCCAGCTCACATGGCAACGGCAATGAATACACCTGCGATCGGATTATTCGCCAGCACCAACCCCGACAGGGCTGGGTCGTACAACAGTAGGCAATGGGAAGTGAATCGTTACCCGGAGGCGACTCAGTGCTTTCTGAAAAAAGAAGTGGCAGAACTGCCCTGGGGACAGCGTGTGCGCACACCGGATGCTATGGACATCATCACCCCCGATGACCTGTGTCGTGCTTGTGATAATTTGTTAAATCATTTGGGCTTCGGAAAACACACATAGTCCTGCTTTGGAGTTAAAATTTAACCCGCTAGTCTGCAGCTCTTACGCGGAGCGCGATACCTCAGGAGCGCATGATGCTGGATACCTTCTCAACTCAAAGACTCAAACAATGCACCCATGGCGAAGTAGGTGACTCGCTTGAGAACGGCAAAATTCCCTTTTTTCCAGTATCACCTGTTGAGCTGCCTTCAGAAGCAGATCTTGCGTTTCTGCGCGAGGAACTGCCGAGACAACTCAAGTCGAAGAATGTCAGCTATCACCCTGAGACGAACTCCATCCGCGGTCTAGATAAAGGCTCGGTAATTTATGATAAGGCCCGTGAAGTACTGACCAAACACAGCCGACGTGTCAGTGAGTTTTATCGGGATAGCATGCCGGAGCTGTTTAAAAATGCATTAATAGGTACCAGCAGCTTTCGCCCGATTCAGGAAAGAGGACGCAACCTTAACGCGCATGCCAGCAATGAGCTTATTCATTTCGATGCCGGTGCCTATGGCCCAACCAATGGTGCACGGATTTTGCGTTTCTTTGTCAACCTAAACCCGGTCGAGGACCGCGTCTGGGCAACACGAGGCGACTTCCCCACCCTATTCAAACACTATGCCGAAGAAGCAGGACTGCTCGAAAAGATTCGTAAAAACCAGCTGGATAAAACCACGCTAGATAACATCCGTACGGGCGCATTAACAGGCTTAACGAAGGCTGGACTGCCCTTAGCACGACTCCTCGACAACAGCCCGTACGACCGCACCATGCGCCAGTTCCACAATTTCATGAAAGACACTCCGGAGTTTCAGAATAACCCCCAGGGTCATCAAGAACTGAGCTTTATGCCCTTCTCTGCATGGACCGTGTTTACCGACATGGTAAGCCATGCATGCCTTTCGGGTCAGCACGCGTTCATTTGGACAGCGCTCATACCTCTTGAAAACTGCCGGCACCCGGACATGGCGCCAATCAATATCATGCGCGCTGCAGCATGATATAAAAAACCCATCGTTTAAAAATCGGCTTTTTTATACCAAAGAGCTTCTTACTATCTTACGGTTGCCGCTAACTGCATCTCAACAGAGGTGAGCACATCGTCCACATGAATATTGCGCAAGCAATTGAGATGCGTCAGCGGGCACTCCCGTTTAAAACAAGGGCTGCATTCCAGATTTAAATAGTGGATTGTTTTCTTATTCGTTAAAGCCGGCGTATAGGCTGGGGTACTCGAACCAAACATCGCAATAACGTGAACGCCTGAAGCAGCGGCAACATGCATCAAACCGGAATCATTGCTCACCGCTATAGCCGATAAAGCCAGAAGATCTACTGTGTCTTCAAGCGCAGTGATACCACACAGGTTTTTGGCAGAATCAAGTCCGGCAATAATCTGTTCGCCAATGGCTTTATCGCCTGCACCGCCGAGCACCCAAACAGCATTGCCCCGCTCGGTTAACTTTGCAGCAAGTTCGGAAAAATATTCCGGTGGCCAACACTTAGCAATGCCATAACTTGCACCGGGCATCATCGCAATTATAGGCCGTGACAAATCCAGACCAAGTTCGGAACACAGTCGCTGCTGATTTGGCTGATCAACAGTCAATGCTGGTTGAGGTATAGCTTCCAGCAATTCGCCGGGAGGTAACCCCAGCGCCACAAAACGCTTTACCGTCTGATCGAGCAGCAATTTATTCAGCGGGCGAATGTCATTGAGTAGGCCGTAGCGCATTTCGCCGCGATACCCAGTACGGATTTTTGCCGAGGCGAAAAAGGGCACTAATGCAGACTTAAACGAACGCGGCAATGCAATCGACTGATCGTAGCTTTCCTGACGCAAACTCTTTCCCAAGCCACGGCGCACACTAAAAGAAAACTCGCCATGACCTACCGACAAGGCAATACCCCGACGCACTTCGGGCATACGATGAAGAATTGACAACGACCATTGCGGTGCAATGACATCAATTACGCAATTTGCTTCGCGTTGTCGCAGGGTTTTAAACAGTGCCTGTGCCATCACCATATCGCCAACCCAAGATGGGCCAACCACAAGGTAACGTTTGGGCTCCTCGGCAGCGTTCATGCTAGACGGACTGCTTACACGCCAGCAAATCGTCCATCAGTTGCTTAGTGCGCTTTGCTGAGTCCTTGACATTAAAGTGCTCATCAATGCGCGCTCGAGCTCGCGCACCCATCTCTTTACAACTAGCCCGATGCTCATACAACCACTTAATTTTTTCGGCAATGGCCGGAGCGTTATTCACCGGCACTACAAATCCGGTAACACCATTGTCGATAAGCTCAGGGCTACCGCCTGCAGTAGTTACAACTGGCGTGGTTTCGTACACCATGGCTTCAATAACGGTCTTGGGCAAACCTTCGCGCTTTACTGCGGGCAATACACTAACGTCACACGCCGAAATAATCGCCAGCGAATCATGGCGGTAACCTAGAACATGAAAGCGATCTGCATAGGGACTTGCCGCAATCTGCTGCTGCAATTCCGGCGCATCCATACCAGCGCCAACAAGAATAAAGCGGATATCTGCCTCCTTGGGCAAATAATGTGTGGCATCAACTAATACCCGCACGCCTTTACGTGGCCGGTTATTTGCCACACAGCCCACCACAAAGGCATCGGCTGGAATGCCCAGCGTGCTTAGATCCAAGGCCGTATCGTTGTACCAAGCCAAATTGTGTCCCTTGTAGACAGTCTCGGCTTTTGCCGGCGATGGATGAGCGTCGCGGATACTGTCCCGCACTGCGTTCGACACGCCCAAAATCATATCGACACGAGGATTTAAATGTGTGAGGTAACAGGTCGGATCCCAGCGGCTTAAGTTGCCCGTCTGACCCCGATAGGTTACCAAGCACACATGTTTTAGCCCACGCAATGCTCGATTACAGGTAATGATCGCTGGATTATTAAATGCGTAGACCACATCAATGTCATGGTCCACAACATAGTCCCGCACATAGCGCACTGCGTGTCGGTCAAACTTCTTCTGCGGCACAAAGTTTACCAGGCGCACCCCAGCATTGCGGAGCTGATCGTTATAGACGCCATCAGGCTGAGTCATCACCGTAACATCAACCCCAAGCTCCTGCATGCTGATAAAAATTTCCGCCTCGGGTCGAATACTGTTCAGTGAATCAGCATGAGATGTAAGCACTAAAAGACGCATATATTAGGGTCGACCGTTGGTCTTCAGAAAATCGAGGTACATGGGCACACCCTGCTCAATAGCGATAAACGCATCGTTATAACCGGCAGCCTGTAAGCCGCTTATATCTGCTTCAGTAAAACTTTGATAGCTGCCCTGCAGGCTTTCTGGAAAAGGAATATAGGCAATATCACCTGAGCCGTTCCAACCAATCGCAGCCTTGGCAACGTCGTTGAAAGTGCGGCTGCCACCAGTGCCCAGATTAAAAATTCCTGACTTATCGGAGTTACTCAATAACCAAAGGTTCACCTTCACTACATCGTCTACATGAATGAAGTCTCGGCGCTGCTCGCCATCACTGTAGCCGTCGCAACCGCTAAACAGACGCACCTGATTGGCGTCACGCAACTGACGATAAAAATGCAGCATAACGCTGGCCATACCGCCTTTATGGTACTCATTGGGACCATAGACATTGAAATAACGAAGCCCTGCAATTTGCGAGCTGGCACCATCGATCACTCGGCGAACGTACTGGTCAAAAACAAGTTTAGACCACGCATAAACATTAATCGGCTTTTCTGTCTCAGCCGCAATTTGGAAATCGGTACCGGCACCATAGACAGAAGCCGAAGAAGCGTAGACAAACGGAATATTTTCTTTGAGGCAATAATTCAGCAAATGCTTCGAAAACTCAAAGTTCACCCGCATCATGTATTCACCATCCCATTCGGTGGTGTCCGTGCAAGCTCCCTGATGCGATACCGCATCTATCTTCCATGGCAGCGGCTCACCCGACTGCAACATAAAAAGAAAATCTTCGAAATGAACATAATCGGCAATGACACAATCGGCCAAATTGAAACTCTTGAACCCATCTTTCAGGTCGTCGACGACGACAATATCGGTTCGCCCTTGCTGGTTCAGGCCCTTAACAATCTTGCTGCCGATAAATCCGGCGCCGCCAGTCACAATAATCATCGTATTTCCATTAATTCGTATATTAGTCTTGCCCGCAGCTGCGGGTCATAAATCAAGTCTAACCGATTTAGCACAATACTCATGCCGAAGCGCTCCAGCCATTAGTCCCGGAACACTTTATTCGTGAACCCAAAACATTCTGATAGATCAGTTCATAGCATTTGCTCATTTTAGCTGGCGTATAGGCCTCGGCAGCGCGCTTATTCTCTTCGCCAATAGCGGCAGCAAGCTTAGGGTCATCGCGTAACCGCAGGATCGCCTTCAACATAGAGCGTGTATCGTTCACCTCGAATAGGTATCCGTTCACGCCATCTTCAATGATCTCGGGAATACCGCCTACGCGGGTTGCCACCACCGGCAAGCCAAACTCCAACGCATCAAGCAACACCGAGCCGAAGCCTTCATGCCGTGACGGAAACAAAAACAGGTTAAGTACATTCAGATAGTCACCGACATTATCGACATACCCTGTAAAACGAACATTGCTGAGCCCACTGGCCTGCTGCCGCAACGACTGCTCATCTCTGCCGCCGCCAATCAACAGATAAAGCACATCGGGCGCTGTATTTATTGACTTACGGGCCATCTCAATAATCTGTTGTTGGCCTTTATGCGAATCGACCAACGCGCCCACATGGCCAACAACAAAAGCTTTGTGATCAATACCCAACGTCTTACGAATCAGCACACTACGCTGCTGACTCGCCCGCAATGCACTGCTGCAATCGGGAATCAACTGAACATTAAGAGTCGGATCAAGTCTGTGCAACGAGTCACTGATTGCCATAGATATCGAAATCACGCGTGAAGCGCGATGGTATGCAGAACGATTCAACGGATTCTGGCGGGGGCTCTTATGCACTCTGCGAGTAACTATATACGGCTTGCCGCCAAAAAAACTCTGCAGCCAGGCCGCTTTAATAGCCCGGCCCTGATGCACATGAATCAGCGCCGCATCATCGAAGGCGCTTGATGCACTCAGAATGCCGCCCGAGACCTCATTAATGTCCAAGCCCGGTATATCGGCACAACGGCTGGCTAAGGAGTCGCCGCCGCGCGCCACCAGTAACTGCTGCCAACCTGCTTCCGCAAGGTAACGCAGTAACAACTCAGTCTGCCGTTCGCCACCACGAAAGCCAGCAGCCAGATTAATATGGGCAATACATCTGCCGGCTAAACTCATGCGCCGCTGTTCCGACCTGATATGTTACGCCTCACCTCTGCAGCCCGCTGATCGCGGATATAGCATTTCATGCATCGATAAAACACACTGCTGGCATCGGACCAAGCGATAACTAAGCCACGCCAGCCATCAAGAAAGCCAAGCCTCAGAATATAGCTACGATCAAAGGCCCATTTGGCTTTTAACAATGACATGAAGGGACCGTAACCCTTCGCGCCCTCTTCCATACGCAGCTCGGTGTAGCGATCCATCTTCACTAAAAGCTGGCTAATCCGCTCGACTGCCCTATGCCGTATCGGGTTCTGCAGACGCTGCACGCGAGCATCAGGCAGAGGAATAATGTTTTCATGCACCATGGCTTCGTTGTAGCTATGCGCTTGCCGATTATACAAACGCGGCAGCCAATCATAACCCCAGCCCGAATGCTTTACATGCCGCCCCATGAAGTAGTTCTTACGCAGCAGTTCATACAGCATTTTGCTATCGCCAAGAGCCAAGCCATCCAGCTCATCGATTAACTCCGCGCTTGCCATCTCATCGCTATCGAGCGACAAGACCCAGTCATTGCTGGCAAAATCCGCGGCCTTGTTTTTTGTCGGTCCAAAGCCAATGAACCCACCCTGCTCGAGACGAACATTGGCAAAACCCGCTGCAATTTCCACTGTACGATCTGTTGAGCCATTCTCATACACCACCACCTCGGGCAGGCGCAGAAGGCTGGTCAGGCACTCGGTCAGTGTCTCTTCGGAATTATGCGCAATAATGACGGCAGAGATTGACTGCAAAGACATAACGATTCTGCTTAGCCCTTAGTTTCGCGCGCCAAAATATAATGGGCACCACAATATGGACAGCTGGCCTCGCCAGTGTCTTCAATGGGTAAATACACTCTGGGATGCGAATTCCAACGTTTCATGCCCGGCATAGGGCACGACAACGGCAAATCAACCGCTAGCACTACATACCGGTGTTCGGCATTTGCCTCTATAAGCTCGTCATTGTCTAAAGGCATCAATCCTCACCGACTCTAAGGCACGTCATATAAAGGCAGCAATTATAACACGCGAGGCGGGAGAACGTTGCAAGCAAAAAACAGAACTAGAAACGGCTCTCACCGACATACCTATGCCACAAGCCGGAGACAATAGATGGGCTCTCCACCAGATCAACAAATGGAACTAAAGGCCCCTGTCCAGCTAAGGACAGACGATGCAGCAAACTTCGATAGTCACAGTATATGTCGGCAAGCTGTTCGCTATGCTCCGGCTGCATGATACCAGCGGCGGCTAAAGCCTCAAGCTGACGGATATTATCTGACCATACAATCAATGATGGGTAGTTTCGGGCATGCTCCAGAACCAGATACTGAACCAGAAATTCAATATCGATAACACCGCCAATACCATGCTTGACATGAAACATATCGGCGGTGCTTTTATCGAGTTCTTTGCGCATTCTATCGCGCATGCTCAATACGTCTTCATGCAACTCGGCAAAATGCACATGACTAGTAAGCACATCATCGCGAACCGCTGCGAATTGGTCACAGATTTGCAGCGGCCCGGCAATGGCTCGGCTTCGAAGCAGAGACTGATGCTCCCAGGTCCATGCTGTCTCTTTATGGTATTTCTCAAATGCCCTCAAACTACTTACCATCTGACCTGAGTTACCACTGGGGCGCAACCGAGTATCCACTTTATATAATGAGCCAGACAGCGTCTGCATTGTGAGCATATGAATAAGTCGTTGCGCAAGACGTGCAAAAAATGTCAGATTATCGAGTGGCTGCAAGCCATCTGTTTGCTGCTCTTCACCAGTCGAATCATGCAGAAAAACCAGATCCAAGTCCGATCCATACCCGAGCTCTAGACCACCCAGCTTTCCATACCCCAGAACACCAAAATACGCTTCGCGCAGACCATCACCGTCGTCGCACATCGGACGTCCATGCCGAGCCACCATCTCGCCATAAGCCAGTTGCAGTGCCGCTTCGACCACCAGCTCGGCAATATCAGTTAATCGTCCGCTAACCTTCATGAGCGGCAGTACACCACTCATATCGGCAACCGCGACACGGAATACCGCGGCTTGCTGAAAGTTGCGGATATTCTCGAGAGACAGCTCGGGGTCATCACTTGATTGGTCGGTTAGACGCAGTGCCAGGTCATCCTCTAGATCAATACGCCGAGGCTCTTTTGAGAACACTCGCGGATCAAGCAGCTCATCAAGCAGCAGCGGATGTGTGGCAACCTGACGCGAGAGAAAATCACTGCGGGCCGCCAAGGTAACCAGCCGCTTTAACGCAGCCGGGTTCTCATTTAATAGTGAAAAGTACGCTGAGCGACGACCAATAGCCTCAACAATAGAAAGGCAAGCCCCTAATGCCACATCCGGAGAAGACTCTGCGGAACAAGCATGAATTAACTGCGGTATAAGCCGGCTGAGGCGAGCCTGCCCGAGCTCATCAAGACGCACTATTGCCGAATCTAGCTTCAACTTCTGCAACTGCTTCGGCACATCAGGTGGATTAGCAAAACCAAGCTCCGCCAATTCTTTCAGCGCACTCTGGCTAGCAGCATCTCCAGACCAAAGCGCGTCAATATGGTTCACTACCGATGATTTGTCGGATTCACCAGAACTGCGACGCAGAATATTATTGAAGTGATCGTGAACCTTACCGCGGTGCACATCAAGGACTTGCATAAAGGCATCCCAGTCGGCAACGCGCATAGATAAACACAGACGCGCACGGTTTAATGGGCTGGCTGGCAGCTTATGCGTCTGCTGATCGCTAATTGCCTGAATCCGATTCTCAACCAAACGCAGATAACAATACGCTGCGGTAAGCTCACTCACAGCATCGTCTGGCAATAGCCCATAAACAGAAAGTTGCTGCACGGCCTTCAGCAGCCTGCGCTCGCGCAACTGAGCAATGCTGCCACCCCTTACCAACTGCATAGTCTGCACAATAAATTCTATTTCTCGAATACCCCCCGGGCCCAACTTGACGTCGTCTTGCATGTCCTTCGTGAGACCTTCTGCCTCAATCATAGCCTTCATTTCACGAAGGGAGCTGAACACGCCATAATCCAAGTAACGTCGGTAGACAAATGGGCGCAAAATATTTTCATAAAAATCTTTCGCACCAGGCCAATCATTTACCACACGCGCTTTAACGTAGGCATAACGCTCCCAATCACGACCATGTGTCATCAAATACTCTTCAAACGCCATTTCGCTAACAGCCAATGGACCGCTAGTACCAAAAGGTCGCAGCCGGACATCCACACGAAATACAAAGCCATCGGCGGTGCGCTCATCCAGCACCTTAATAAAGCGTTGCGCCAACAAGCGATAATATTCAGGCGCGGTCACAGACTGACGACCATTAGTATCAGCGGACTCGCTGAAGAGAAACACCAGATCAATATCAGACGAAAAGTTAAGCTCTCCGCCGCCCAATTTGCCCATAGCGAGAATCACGAAGCAGCTCTCTTTCCCGTCAACGGATGTCGGTCTGCCATAGCGCTCAGAAAGGCTAATTTCAGACCAGCGCAATGCCGCACACTGAACGGCGTCGGCAAGCGCAGAGAGGTCGGCAAGTGTTTCGGACAACTCCGCCAGACCAGCCAGATCGCGCCAGGCAATGCGCACCAGCTGCCGATGCCTATACAGACGAAGAGCCCGTTGAAACTCGACTTCATCGTCAAGGCCCTCGGTGGCAGTAAGACAAGCTGTCAGCAGCTCACTACCACCAAGACTGCGCAGAAGATCCCCAGAGGAGAATAGCTCCCGAGTTAAATCTGGGTATAGGGCAAGTATATTGGCAAGATATTCACTGCAGGAGAAAGCGATAGGAAATGATGGCAGCAGTTCCTCAGGAATACTTTCGATAGACTGCTCTATTAACTTCTGCGACGCCTCAGCAAACACCGGGCGCAGGATTTCAGGCAGCGTCATACTGAGCTGCTCAATATTTAGAGTCGAAGGTGCAACAGTCACATCAAAATCCCGATTGGTATCACATTCATCATGTTTTGAAGACGGTGGCTTTGCAAGTCGGTTTTTTCGCAAGCAGACGAATCAGCATCTGTTTCGGGAGCACATATAAAAAAAGCCCCGCTGGGCGGGGCTTTTTTCTAACCAAGAAAGCTGGTCAGGAGCAACTTACATCATGCCGCCCATACCACCCATGCCACCCATATCCGGCATTGGGCTCACCGCCGGTTCTGCAATAGGCGTTTCGGTCACCATGCATTCCGTAGTAAGCAACAAACCTGAGACAGATGCCGCGTTCTGCAGTGCGGAGCGTGTAACTTTAGCAGGATCGATGATGCCCATTCCAACCATGTCGCCATAGATGTCAGAAGCCGCATTGAAACCGTAGTTACCTTCACCACCGGCAACTTCATTCAATACAACAGATGCATCACCACCAGCATTAGCTACGATCTGACGCAAAGGCTCTTCCATCGCACGACGCAGAATCGCAATACCAACGTTCTGATCATCGTTCACGCCTTTCAAGCCATTAAGAGCGGCTCGCGCACGAATCAATGCAACACCACCACCGGCAACAACACCTTCTTCAACCGCAGCACGGGTTGAATGCAAAGCATCTTCAACGCGAGCTTTTTTCTCTTTCATTTCGATTTCAGTTGCAGCACCCACTTTAATTACAGCAACACCGCCAGCGAGCTTAGCAACACGCTCCTGCAGTTTTTCACGGTCGTAATCAGAAGAAGAGTCAACGATTTCACGGTTAAGCTGCTCAACGCGCTCCTTGATTTCAGCGGCTTTACCAGCACCATCAATAATAGTTGAGCTTTCTTTACTTACCTGCACTTTCTTAGCTTCGCCCAGATCGTCCAGAGTTGCCTTCTCGAGACTGAGACCAACTTCTTCTGAAATAACTTGGCCACCGGTAAGTACTGCGATGTCCTGCAACATGGCTTTGCGTCGATCGCCGAAACCAGGCGCCTTAACACCACATACTTTAACGATACCGCGCATATTGTTAACAACGAGGGTTGCCAGCGCTTCGCCTTCGATATCTTCGGCAACAATCAGCAATGGACGGCCTGCCTTCGCTACTGATTCAAGCAGTGGCAGCAGGTCACGAATGTTGGTGATTTTCTTGTCGAATAACAGAATAAACGGGTTTTCGAGATCAGCACTCTGAGCCGCTGAGTCATTAATGAAGTAAGGCGAAAGGTAACCGCGATCGAACTGCATACCTTCAACAATATCGAGTTCGTTATCGAGACCTGAACCTTCTTCAACAGTAATAACACCCTCTTTACCAACTTTTGACATGGCTTCGGCAATGATTTCGCCAACAGCTTCATCAGAGTTTGCCGAGATAGTGCCAACCTGGGCAATTGCTTTATCGTCTTCACACGGCTTGGATAGCTTTGCAATTTCAGCAACTGCAGTGGCAGTTGCCTTATCGATTCCGCGCTTCAGATCCATCGGGTTCATGCCAGCCGCAACTGACTTTAACCCTTCACGGAGAACAGCCTGCGCAAGAACGGTCGCTGTAGTAGTCCCGTCACCGGCAACATCAGAAGTTTGTGAGGCAACTTCCTTCACCATCTGTGCGCCCATGTTCTCGAACTTGTTTTCGAGCTCAATTTCTTTAGCCACCGACACACCGTCTTTAGTAACGGTGGGAGCGCCGAATGCTTTATCGAGAATTACGTTACGTCCTTTCGGACCCAAAGTGACTTTTACCGCATTGGCCAGAACATTCACACCTGCGAACATCTTCTGCCGAGCGTCGTCACCAAATCTGACATCTTTAGCTGCCATGGTTATAAATTCCTCTTAAAAAATACTGTATTCAGTTAAGTCCGAAAGGACGAAACTGCTTAGCCTTCAATTACCGCCATAATGTCATCTTCACGCATAACGAGAAGATCATCACCATCAACCTTAACTTCGGTGCCGCTGTACTTACCGAACAGCACTTTGTCACCAACATTAAGATCGAGCGCTCGCAGCTCGCCGCTATCAAGCAGTTTGCCATTACCTACAGACAGAATTTCGCCCTTGCTGGGCTTTTCTGTTGCTGAGTCAGGAATTACGATACCACCGGGTGAGGTGCGCTCTTCTTCCATTCGCTTAACGATCACGCGATCGTGAAGTGGGCGAATATTCATTGTTCAGTTCTCCAATCAATTTCCAGGAACACGCCAAAAACGCCTAAGGGCTTTTTTCCTATAAAAAGCACGTTTTCGTCATTGCTGTTGTTAGCACTCTATCCGAGTGAGTGCTAATCATAGCGATGAGTTTGCATTTTTCAAGGGCTGATAGCAGCAAAGTGACACATGCCATGACAAGCTGGGTGCGCGCGGCTATCCTCTGAGCACATGAATTGGCCCTTTTGGCGACCCCGAGGCTCAAACCGATGACCCAACAAGCTGAGATTCTCTTGGTGCAAACCACCTGTCCGGATACAGAGACGGCCCGAGAACTGACAAAAAAGCTTTTAGTTCAAAGGCTTGCTAGTTGTATTAACCTTATTGAAGGCATTGAAAGCCACTACCTATGGGAAGGCGAACTAAAGCAGGGCACCGAGACGCTCATGCTGATTAAAGCGCCCGCAGCCCGCTATCAGGCTCTCGAAGCGTCTATTATTCAGAATCATCCCTATGAACTTCCGGAGATCATCGCAGTCAGTCTGAGTGGTGGGCTGCCCGCCTACCTCAACTGGGTGGCCACGTCGTCTGCCGCAAAAGCTGGCGCAGAGGGTGCTTTGTGACCGTAATTAAGCCATTCCAAATGAAATACTGGGCCTTTATTGCAGCGCTTTCGGAGCTTCTGCTAATGTGCGCAAGCCTTAACGCTGCGCCACCCATGCATCCGGAAAAAGCATTTCGCTACGCAGTAGAGAGCAACAGCAGCGAGATTATCGTCAATTGGACAATCGAGCCAGGCTATTACCTCTACAAAAAGCGCATGAGTTTTGCCAGTGGGAACCCGTCTCTGGAACTGCTCGAGCCGCTATTTCCAGCGGGCGAATCTCACGAAGACGAATTCTTCGGCAAATCAGAGGTCTATCGCAACTCAGCGGAAATCCGAATTCCTTATATCGGTGAGCCGGGAACGACTGCAGAAATTATTGTGATGTCGCAGGGCTGCGCTGATATGGGGCTGTGCTATCCACCGCAACGCTGGGTCAGCGCTGTAACACTGCCGGGTAAAACCACGATGCCGAAAAATGCTCTGAGCCAACTCATCAACGGGCAGAGTAACAGCAATACACCACTTCCGGCAGAGCAGGCCTTTGCAGTAAGCGCCGTCGCGGTCGATGCATTTAACGTAAGGATCGATTGGGACATCGAGGACGGCTATTACATCTATCAGAATGAAATCGCTGCAACCGTAGTTAGTAAAAATGCAAAGGCCGGCCAACTGCAATTACCTAAAGGCGTCGTGGTGGATGATCTCGAGTACGGAATAACCGAAGTTTATTTCGACACGGCCTCGGCTCTTTTGCCCATCTCCCGAGCAATACCTGATCCTGGCCTGCTTGAAGTCAAAGTCAGTTTTCAGGGCTGTAAAACAGACAGCATTTGTTACCCCCCACAAAGCACTTTGGTTGCTGTCGACCTTCCAGCAGCTGTGTCTGGCGATATTCCGACACAGCTCACGTCTCCGGTGTCTGAGCAAAGCCGACTCGCAGAATTGATTATCGAAGGCAACATACTCGCCGTAATGGGTTTGTTTTTGGGCTTTGGTTTATTGCTGGCATTTACGCCTTGCGTGTTACCAATGGTGCCAATACTTTCCGGCATAATCGCAGGGCAAGGCAAAGACATCACCACACTGCGCGCATTTCTGTTGTCCCTCACCTACGTGCTCGGTATGGCACTGACGTATACGCTCGCTGGTGTTTTATTTGCCGCCGCAGGCCAACAGGTTCAGGCACTGCTGCAACAGGCGTGGATTATTATTGCCGTTAGCGTGCTGTTTGGTGTGCTGGCACTCGCCATGTTTGGGTTCTTTACACTGCAACTTCCGGGTTTCCTGCAAACCCGCATTAGCAATTTCAGCGGCCAACAGAAAACCGGCACATTTGTTGGCACGGGCATTATGGGGGCGCTCTCTGCCTTGGTTGTCACGACCTGTGTCGCACCACCACTCGTTGCCACACTAACCGTGATTGCCGAATCCGGTGATGCCTACCGCGGCGGTGCAGCTCTGTTCGCGCTGAGCATGGGAATGGGTTTCCCGCTATTGGTTATTGGCACATCTGCAGGACGCCTGCTGCCCAAAGCCGGCGCATGGATGATAACCATTAAAGAGTTTTTTGGGTTCATGATGCTGGGCCTCGCCATATGGATGCTCGAACGCTTATTGCCCGGAGGCATCACGATGGTGCTGTGGGCCCTATTGCTTCTCGGTGTGGCGGTGCGACTGTGGATGCTTAGCGCAGGCTTTAAGCTTATCTTTGCCGCAGC
>Ga0315331_10001347_pt1 | contig 18306 bp, 16 predicted proteins | sample M160m34915metaG_FD_203456 | JGI IMG/M metagenome (GOLD analysis project Ga0315331, IMG submission 203456) | Ammonia-oxidizing marine archaeal communities from Monterey Bay, California, United States - M1 60m 34915 | ecosystem: Environmental > Aquatic > Marine > Intertidal zone | place: USA...
GCGCTCGCGAGCCGAGGCCGGGAAGTCCTCCGAGTCTCGGGCGCCACGGGGGAGGGCATCCCTGCGCTGACCGCAGCCATGCTGCGCTGCCTCGACGAGGCCGACGCGGACGCCGCAGCCGAAGCCGAAGCCGAAGCCGCTTCAGACGCGGATGGAACGACGTCATGACCGAGACGCGCGCATGTGCCGGTGAGGCCCAGCGGATCGTGGTCAAGGTGGGGAGCAGCACCCTGACCCGCGAGGGCCAGATCCGCACCGCCGCGTTCGCGAACCTCGCACGTCAGATCAGCGCGCTCATGGACGCAGGGCGAGAGGTCGTTCTCGTCTCCTCAGGCGCCATCGCAATGGGCGCGACCCGGCTCGGATGGAACCACCCGGGTCACACCATCCCCGAGAAGCAGGCCGCCGCGGCGGTGGGACAGATCGGCCTGGTCGACCTCTACCGCCGACGCTTCTCCGCCCGGGGCCGGGAAGTGGCACAGCTGCTGCTCACTCGCGGCGGCCTCGAAAACCGGGAACGGTTCCTCAACGCCCGACACACGCTGCAGCAACTGCTCGCGCTCGGGGTCGTGCCGATCGTGAACGAGAACGACACGGTCGCCACTGACGAGATCCGGTTCGGCGACAACGACAACCTCTCGGCGAACATCGTGAACCTCGTCGGCGCGCAACTGCTCGTCATCCTGACCGACGTCGAGGGGCTGTTCGAGCGCCCCCCGGAAGCGGGCAAACCGAAGCCGGCGCTGATCGACATCGTCGAGCGTCTGACCCCCGACATCGAGGCCTCCGCCCGCGGCGCAGCCAGTGCGTTTGGCCGCGGGGGCATGCTCACGAAGCTCGAAGCCGCGCGGAGCGCTGCACGCTCTGGCGCCGCGACCGTCGTTTGCCACGGTGACAGACGCAACGCCCTGCTACGCGCGGCCGCGGGAGACCCGGTGGGCACCCTGTTTCTGCCGGACGCGCCCGGTGAGCGAATGGCGAGCCGCAAACACTGGCTAGCCTTTACGACGCGCGCGCGAGGCGCGCTGGTCATCGACGCGGGCGCGGCACGCGCCCTCCTCGAGGGCGGTCGCAGCCTGCTGCCCGCTGGGGTCATCGAAGTCCAGGGCGAGTTCGGCATCGGAGACACCGTCTCCTGTGTCGACACAAACGGCCGGGAAATCGCTCGCGGGCTCGCCGCGTATCCGTCTGGCGCCACCGCTGCGATCCAGGGGGTCGCGACGCAGGAGATCGAGCGGGTGCTAGGCTATTCAAACGGAGGCGCCGTCATCCACCGCGACGACCTCGTGGTGCTCGACCCCTCCCCCCCCGATCCGTAGGCGACAACATGAGTCAGGAACTGGAAGAAACCATCCGGGACATCGCGCAGCGGGCCAAGGCCGCGAGCGATGCCCTCGCCGAGACGGACACACGCAGCAAGGATGCCTGGTTGCAGCGGGTGGTCGAGCGGCTCGAAGCTGCGCAGGAACCGATCCGCCGCGCCAACGCACGCGATCTGGAAGCCGCCGCCACAAAGGGCGTAGCAGAGCCGTTGGTCAAACGGCTCGCCCTCGAAGGCGCCAAGTGGGACGACATGATCCAGGGCGTCCGTGACATCACCTCTCTGCGCGATCCCGTCGGAGAAGTGAGCGAGCTGCAAACGCGCCCCAACGGGCTCCAGGTCGGGCGAATGCGGATCCCTCTCGGTGTCATCGGCATCATCTATGAGTCTCGACCCAACGTGACCGTGGACGCCGCAGCCCTGTGCGTCAAAGCGGGCAACGCGGTCATCCTGCGCGGAGGCTCAGAGGCGATCCACAGCAACCTTGCGCTCGGAGAAGAGCTCCGCGCGGCGGCGCTCGACGTGGGGCTCCCCGAGGATGTCGTGACCATCGTGCCGACGACGGACCGCGCAGCGATCGACATCCTGCTGCAGCAGGAGCGACACGTTGATCTGGTGATCCCGCGCGGGGGCCCTGGCCTGATTGCACACGTCACGGAGCACTCCCGCATCCCCGTCATCAAACACGACGCGGGGGTCTGCCACGTCTACCTCGACGCTAGCGCCGAGCCCCAGATGGCCCGCGACATCGTCCGCGACTCCAAGGTGAGACAGATGGCGGTATGTAACGGTCTCGAGACGTTGCTATGCCACGCGGACGCCGTCGCCACAGCACTGGTCCCAACCCTCGAGGCGCTTCGCGAGGAAGGCGTCGAGGTTCGCGGGTGCCCACGGACCTGCGAGGCCTTCGAAGCGGCGAGGCCCGCCACCGAGGAAGACTGGCCCGCCGAGTTCCTCGCACCCATCCTCGCCGTGAAGGTCGTCGACTCGCTCGACGAAGCGGTGGCGCACGTCCGCCGTTATGGATCGGACCACACAGAGGTCATCGTGACCGCGAGCTACGCCAATGCGCAGACCTGGCTGCGGAAGGTCCAGTCCTCGACCGTAGGGATCAACTGCTCGACGGCATTCGCCGACGGCTTCCGCCTCGGGCTCGGCGCCGAGATCGGGATCAGCAACTCGCGGATTCACGCGTATGGGCCCATGGGACTCGAAGGGCTCACCACCCGCAAGTTCGTGCTGTACGGGGACGGTCAGCTCCGCGAATGACCCAGGAGCGGACCGGGATCTACGGCGGGACGTTCAACCCGATCCATCTCGGCCACCTGCGAGCGGCCCAGTCGGTCGCAGACCAGCTTGGGCTGAGGCGGGTCGTCTTCGTCCCAAGCGGTCGCCCCCCACACAAACACGCCGACGACCCCGACGATCCCATCGCGGACCCGGGCCTCCGGCTCTCCTGGGTCCGGGAAGCCATCGCAGACGATCCTCGCTTCGAGGCCTCCTCGCTGGAGGTAGAGCGTGATGGCCCGTCATATCTGGTGGACACGCTGGCGGCGCTCCGGAGCGAGCGGGCAGGGGAGCGCCTCGTCTTCCTGCTCGGCCGAGACGCCTTCGAGGACCTGGGGAATTGGCGAGAACCCCGCCGCCTCCTTACCCTTGCAGACTTCGCGGTCACGACCCGACCCCCCGATACCGAGGGTGACCTTCGAGATTGGCTCCCCGACAGCATCCGCGGCGACATCGAGTGCGCGGCAGACGGAAAGGTGGCCTTTCACCGCGAAGCCGGGACCCGGATCGAGCTCGTCGACATCCGGGCCCTCGACGTCTCGGCGACGGAGGTTCGAGCCCACGTCCGCGCGGGGCAGCCGCTCGAAGGCCTCGTGCCGGAACGCATCCGAGAGAAGATCGAGCGCAGTGGCGCGTACACCGACCGCGGTAGCGCGACCGAACCAGTGAAGTGAGCCGACAGCGATGACCCAGCCGATTTCAAGTCATGAAAAAGCCCGTGCGATCGTGAACGCAGCGCTCGAGCGCAAAGCGGAAGAACCGATCGCACTCGACGTCAGAGAGCTGACCTCGTTCACCGAGGCGTTCGTCGTCGTCGTCGGTCGTTCCGACCGCCAGATCCGGTCGATCGCCGAGGAGGTGACCCGAATGCTCAAGCAGTCCGGCGACGCGCCCCTCGGGGTGGAGGGCCTCGACGAAGGCCGCTGGGTGCTGATCGACGGCAACGACGTGATCTGTCACATCTTCTCGCCGGAATCGCGAGAACACTACGACCTCGAGCGACTCTGGCACGACGCGACCCGCATCGAGCTCGACCTGCCCGAAGGAACCAGCCAAGAGGAGGCTTCGCCTTGAGCGGTCCGGTCGTCCTCGTGGTGCTCGACGGTTTTGGCCTCGGGGACGGCGGAGAGCATGACGCGACGGCACAGGCCCATGGACCGTTCTTCGCGGACGTCGCCGCGCGCTTCCCGAACGCCCAGCTCGAGACTTCGGGTGAGGCCGTCGGGCTCCCTCCGGGACAGATGGGCAACTCCGAGGTCGGTCATATGACGATGGGCGCCGGCCGCGTCATCGAGCAAGACATGACCCGCATCGGCAAGGCTTTCGCGAACGACGCGATGGCGACCAACGCGGTGCTACGGGGTTGCCTCGACGCGGTCGCCGCAACCGGTGGCCATCTCCACCTCGTCGGCCTCGTATCCGACGGCGGGGTCCACTCACACGAGGACAACCTCTACTCGATCCTGGCAGCATGCAAAGCGCGCGGGGTCCCCACCGAGGTGCACGCGCTCCTCGACGGACGCGACACGCCCCCGAAGTCGGGCCTCGGCTACATCGAACGGCTGCTCCCCCATGTCGAAGCCGCTGGCGGCCGGGTCGCTACGGTAATCGGTCGGTTCTACGCCATGGACCGAGACGACCGCTGGGAGCGCGTCGGCCTCGCGTTTCGCGCGATGGTAGAGCGCGAGGGCGAGCACGCGGCGTCTGCTCGCGAGGCGGTGCAAGCCGCGTATGCGCGCGATGAAACGGACGAGTTCGTCGCCCCCACCGTGATCGACGGGGGCAGAGCGATCCAGGACGGTGATGGCGTGTTGGTCTTCAACTTCCGCGCTGACCGCGCCCGAGAGATTACGAACGCGCTGACTGGAGCGGCGATCCACAAGCTAGGCGGCGAACTCGCAGAAGCGCGTCGCCCCGCGCTCGCGACCTGCGTCTGCCTGACCGAATACGACCAGGACTTCGGCCTCCCGGTCGCCTTTCCGCCGCAGTCCCCGCGCAAGATCCTTGGCGAGCTCCTCGCCGAGCACGAGCTCGAGCAACTCCGCACGGCCGAGACGGAGAAATATGCCCACGTGACGTTCTTCTTCAACGCGGGAATGGAGGATCCGTTCCCAGGAGAAGACCGCCTCTTGGTCCCCTCGCCGCGGGACGTCGCGACCTATGACCACAAGCCGGAGATGAGCGCGCTCGAGCTGACCGACCGCCTGATCTCTCGACTCTCCGAGAACGAATACGACTTCGTGCTCGTGAACTTTGCCAACCCCGATATGGTAGGTCACACCGGGATCCTCGACGCCGCGGTAAAAGCGGTGGAGACAATCGACCGCTGCCTCGAGCGCCTGTGCGCGGACGTCCTCGACCGCGGCGGACAGCTGCTGATCACAGCGGACCATGGGAACTGTGAGCTGATGACGGACCCCACGACCGGGGACCCTCACACCGCGCACACGACCAACCCCGTGCCCATCTACTGGGTGACCCTAGACACGGGAAGCCGCCGGCTTACCAACGGGGGCCTCGCAGATCTCGGGCCCACGGTCCTCGATTTGCTCGGCCTCCCCAAGCCGGAAGAGATGACTGGCCGCTCGCTCCTCGTGAGCGACTAGCAAAGCAAGTATCCGACACCCCTGGGTCCCGGGGCAGGGTGCCATGCCCTCACGATTTCGCGGTCTCCTCGACCTGCTGATCCCCCTCCAGTGCAGCCAATGTCAGGCGTGGCTCCACTCGCGAGAAGACCCCGCGCCGTCTTTGTGCGGCCCGTGCCTGTTGGCGCTCCCCTGGCTCGACCCTCTCGCGTGCACCGGGTGCCAGCAGCGCCCGCCTCGGGGCGGCGAGGGGCGCTGCGCGGCCTGCGCGAACACGCCGTCCGCACTCGAGAGCGGCACCGCGGCGGTCTGGTACACCGGACCGGTAGAAGCCTGGATCACGCGATTCAAATATCCCCGCCGAGGCCTGGGTGGCCTCGACCCCGCCCCGCTCGCGGTCGCTCGGACGCTCGCGTGTGCCGCGGCGGCGAATGTCCCGTCGGCCCGGCCCGAAGCCGTCATCCCGGTGCCCATGCACCCCCAACGGTTTCGCAGCCGCGGGTTCAACCCACCGGGCGTCGCGGCACGCGACATCGCCCGCGCGTTCGGGCTCCCACTCGAACCCGAGGGACTCCTGCGAACACGAGACACGCCGAGCCAAACGGGCCTCGGCCGGGCAGAGCGGCGGCGCAACGTCCAGGGTGTCTTCCAGGCCCGCCGGCACCCGGCCACCCGAGTCTGGCTGGTCGACGACGTCGTCACGACGGGAGCGACCCTCGAGGCCTGCGCGGCGGCGCTTCGAGCCGCGGGAGCGCTCCGGGTAGACGCAGTGGCGCTCGCGCGCACGCCCGCCCCCGCCACGGACCTCAGTGGGCCCTACGACTCCCTACGGCCTCCACGATCGCGTCGCGCAGACGACCGGGATCCACAGGCTTCTTGAAGATGACGCCCTCGAGGCCTTCGAGACGGCTTCGCTTGATGATGTGATCCTTGTCGTGGTGGAAGGCAGTCATCATGAGGATGGGGAGCTGCGGGTGGTCTCGCTTGATCGCCTGATACAGCTCGTAGCCATCCATGTTCGGCATCACGACGTCGGAGAGCACCAGGTCGAAATCACACTGCTGAATCCGGATGAGCGCCTCCGCGCCGTCGTGCGCGGTCGTCACCTCGCAGTCGCAGCTCTCCAGGATCTCCTGCAGGGTCCGGCAAATCCCGCCGTCATCATCCGCGATCAGAATCCTGAGCCCGGCGAGCCGGGCGTCCGCGCGGCTGCGCTGTCGTTCTCGCAGGTCGAGCATCCGCGCGGGGCCGACATAGCGAACCGTCTCGACTTCGTCCGCGCGCACCATCTCGCCGAACCGCCCGAGGATCCCGGATATCCGCGCCACCTCCCGGCGCACCGCCTCGAGTCGCTCGAACTCGACGGATGAGTCGCGTTCACCCGCGATCTCCTCGATCTCCGCTTCCAGCAACTCCACCTGGTTGACGATGACCGCGAGCGGGTTGTTGATCTCGTGCGACAGGCCGACGGCCGCTTCGCCCAGACGAGCGAGACCCTCACGATGCAGGATATCGCGAAGGTCCTTCGCGAAACCGATCGTGCCATCTTCAATGCCCTGATCGTCGATGATCAAGGTGCCCGAGATGGCGACCGGGATCCGGCTCCCGCTCTTCGCGAGGAACTCAGTCTCGAAGGTCTCGACGTAGCCCACCCCACCGTGGTCCGCGCTGCGCATCGCCTGCATCACCCGGCGCGCCTCTTCGACGGTCGGGTAAAGCTGACCGACGAAGCGACCCAAGATCTCATCCGGCGTGAAGCCAAGGACTCGGCTGGCCCCGTCGTTGTAATAGATCACCGTGCCATGGACGTCAGTGCCCACGACGATGTCGCTGGATCGATCGATCAGCTTTTGCAAGCGCTCGTGAGACAACGCCATGGAGCCACGCCTCGTCAGACCACTGCGGAGCAGCGGGGAGTCAATCGATCTCTTGCTCCGCCAACCAACGTTCAGCGTCGATCGCCGCCATACAGCCGGTGCCCGCGGCGGTCACCGCCTGACGATAGGTCGGGTCCGCGACATCCCCGCAAGCGAAGACGCCTTCGATCGAGGTTCTGCTCGAACCCGCCTGGACCTTGAGATAGCCCGCGTCGTCGGCGTCGAGGACACCCTGGAACAAGGACGTGTTCGGCTGGTGGCCGATCGCGACGAAGACCGCTCCGACCTCGAGCTCTCGCTGCTCATTCGTCCGCACGTCCTCGAGAAGAACACCCGTCACCCCATCCGCCTCGTTGCCGAGGACCTCGGCGACCACGGAGTTCCAGGCAAAGTCGATTTTTTCGTTCTTGATCGCGCGCTCTTGCATGATCCGCGAGGCACGCAGGTCTCCTCTGCGGTGTACGACCGTGACCCGGCTGGCGAAGCGCGTCAGGAAGAGCGCCTCCTCCATCGCAGTGTCACCACCACCGACGACGGCCATGGCCTTGTCGCGGAAGAACGCTCCGTCGCAGGTCGCGCAGGCGCTCACGCCATTATTGACCAACCGCTGCTCGCTTTCGAGGCCGAGCCAGCGCGCGGACGCGCCGGTCGCGATGACGACGGCGTCGGCAGAGAAGCGGCGACTCTCGGTCTCGACACGGAACGGCCGCTGGCTGAAGTCGACACGGGTCGCGTCCTCGAGGAGCACTCGCGTGCCGAACCGCTCCGCCTGCTTCTGGAACATCTCCATCATCGCGGGCCCCGTGACGCCTTCAGGGAAGCCCGGATAGTTCTCGACATCCGTTGTGATCATGAGCTGACCCCCAAACTGCAGGCCCGCGAGCATCACGGGCGCCAGCTCGGCGCGCGCAGCGTAGATGGCCGCGGTGTAGCCCGCCGGACCACTGCCGATGATGAGCAGCTTGACGTGCTCGTTCTCCATGTCATTCCTCTCGACGCGCCCTCTGAGCGCTCTACCACGAGGCGTCGTCGCCTTCGCTAACGGCCCGCGACGAGCGGACCGGCGCTGATGGTAGGGCGCGGTCCCGCCGACGCCAGCCGGGACTAGAGGGGTTCCGTGATCGGCAGCTCCTCCCACATCAGCTGCAGGAAGACCCCGATGAAAAAGGACAGGAAGGTCATCAGCCCGACGACCGCGGGGAAGACCGCGAAGGGCTCGACGCCGATGACCCGCGGCAGCTCCCCGATCAGCGGCGCGAGATCAAGGCGGAGCGCGGCGATCGGCAGTTCAGCCGCCCCCTCGGGTGACCAGTTCCGGACGACCATGAACGGGCCAACGATCGTGGTCATGACGAGCCCTGCCAGGAGGGCCTGGAGGACACCGAGCTGGAAGAGGCCGCGGGCGCGCGCAAAAGCCGCCTCGCGCGCGCCGATCCGACGACGCACCTCGATGAAGATGTAGAGCAACGTGATCAAGGATAAGAAAAGCGACAGGCCCATCACGACGAAGGCGTCGCGGCTCGCAAGGTCCCAGACCTCGTCGATCAGGAAAACGGGGAGATAGCCGACGATCACGCCGGCAAACATGCGAGGAACCGACGAGTGGAAGAAGGTCAGGTCCTGACGCACGCAGAACTTCCAGATCAGGTACCAGAACGCGCCGATATTGACGGTCACGACGATGGCGCTGCACCACACGTCGAATACCCGCGGGGCCTCCTGGTAGAAGAAGCAGGCGAGGACGAACGGTAGGAGCAAGGCACCAAGCACCCACCCGTGCACCGTCGCGCTGTGCCAGGACAGCGGCCGGCGGGGGTCAGCGGGCTGACCCCGGTCGAGCATCGCGAGATGGTGGATGATCGCAGAGGAGTGAAAGATGTCGTACTGCCGCAGAAACCACCGCTCGAGTTGCTCGTGGATGCGGCGGGTATCACGGCCCGGGCGACGGAGGAAAGGGACCAGCTGCTCGCTCCGCGAGATACGCGACACCGCTTCGTCGCCCGAGATCGCTGCGAGGAGCTCGGACTCTCGGTTCGCGAAGGGTGAATCCTCGGTCTCGAAGGCCTCGTTGGACTCGTCGAAGCAGACCTCGCACCACCGGTAGAACGCCCGCTCGGTCATCCGGACGACCATCCGGTTGACGTGCTCTTGCTCACCCGACTCCAGCGCGTGGAAGAAGCCGCTCTCGGTCGGGTCATCGCCCGCGTCGACGGGGTCGACCTCGCCGCGAATGTAGGCCTCCAGATACGCGGGGGAGACCCGCTCGCGCTGCACGGCCAACAGGCAGCGGTAACGGAGCTTGTGCAGCAGGAAGCTCGCCATCCGGGCGGGGCGCTCGGCCCCGAGGTCGCGCATGTCCGCAAACCGAAGCAGGACCTCCGCCAGCAGCGCGATGTCCTCCTGCACCTTCAACCGCGTACCCTCCGGGAGGGAGGACAGTGCGCTGACGCGGGTGTTCATCGCCTCCAAGTACCGGGGGACCTCAGAGAACAGGCGCAGCACGAGCCGGTTCACATCCCGGGCGTTCGCGCGCGCTGACACCAGGCCGGGCTTGTTCGCGAGGTCATCGAACTGGAGAAGCAACTCCGCCGGGTCGTGGCGGTCCGCCCGGAATGAGAACGTCTCTGGGAAGATCCGGCGGAAGCCCTCCCCTTCATCGCACTCGAAGCGGACCTCACGCGCGTGAAATGCGTAGGTGAACCGAAAGACGATCCGGAGCCGCTCAATACGCAGCTCGAGGCGATCGAGACCGCGCACGGTGCCGTCACTCACGACAGCACACGCTCCCGCGAGTTCTCGCCGGACTCGTAATACGCCTCGACGCGCTCCGCCAGGCGCTGCACCCGCTCCGGCATGACCTCACCCGGCGGCCAGCGTCGCCCCGCGATGTTCATCCGGTCCCGTAACAGCTGCGCGTCCGGGTACTCCTGCGTCGCGATCAAGTCGTCTACATCGAGCCAGTTCTGCACCGCGGTCTGCATTCGCTGGACCCTCTCCCCCAGCTCGGACATCCCGGGCGAGGCGATCCCCGACACGCGGATCTCCTCCAGGAGCGCCGCGGCCTCAGCCACGGCGGCCTCGAGCAGCTGGCGGACGGCACCCGAACACTCCACCAGGCCCGACACGATGTCGTAGAAGCGGCGGCGCAGCGGCTCGTGGGACACCTCACGAAACAGGATCACGCGGCCGAAGACTTCAGCGCTCTCGGTCTCGAGGGTTTCGAGCGAAACGCGGACCCGACGAGCACCGCCGCCCACCTGAAGCTCGGCCTCTTCGAACACACCTTCCCCGGGTGAAACGAGCTCTTGAAAGGCCTCGGCGATGGGCACGAGCTCTTCACGCGCGAGGACCTCCGACAACGTGACGCCACTGGGAGAGGCCGGGAGGTTGAGCGTCTCGCGGGCGGTCTGGTTCGCCGCCTGAATCACCCCGGCCACGTCGACCGCGAGAGCCCCGGTGTCCAAGCGGTCGATGACGGCCGCCAAGAAACGGTTCGCGTGACTGAGCTCTTCGAGGAGCCGGTGGTTCTCGAGGGTGAGGGCGTGGTGCTCATAGGCGCGCCGAACGACCCGCTGCAGCTCCACAGGCTCCCAAGGCTTGTTCACGTAGGCATAGACATGCCCATCGTTGATGGCGTCGACCGTCGAGGCCACATCGGAAAATCCGGTCAGGATGATTCGGACCGTCTCGGGGTGCCGCGCGTAGACCTCGGCAAGAAACTCGGAGCCGGTCATGTTTGGCATCCGCTGGTCCGTGATGACGACCGCGACGGGCGCCTGCGCGTCAAGGATCTCGAGACCCACCCGCGCGTCGGCCGACGTCAGCACCTCGTACTCGTCCATGAACGTGAACATCATCGTCTCGAGGATCGCCTCCTCATCGTCCACGACGAGTAGCTTGGGCAAAACGGCAGGGGACATCATCCTCGTCTCTCCGCGAGGCCCCCGGCGCGGAGGCTCCTCCTTCGACTAACTTCGCTCATCAATAGCGAACCCCAGCGAGCCAATCTGCATGCGACCCGCCTGAAGAGTGCCAAGCCTGCAGCACCTCATCCGACAGGCTCCTCGCCGCCTCGACCCGCTCCCACAAGGGCTCCAGGAACGACCGCTCGTCCGCGTCGACCTCGCCCCGCTCCGCGATGCGGCCCAGACCTGCGTCTGCGATCCGGAGGAGTTCACGGGCCAACTCGACCACGGGCTCCCCGTCCACGCTCGCTCGCAGGCCATCGCGCGCCACGGCAGAAAGCGTTTCCGTGCGTCGGGCCAGGCTCCAGTCCGCGACCAGCGCCCAAGCCGCTCGCGTCGACTCGTCATCGTACAAGACGCCCTTCCAAAGGGCGGGGAGCGCGCAGATGAACGGGCCAGGCGCCGCGTCGGCCCCTCGCACCTCGAGGAAGCGCTTGAGCCGAACCTCGGGGAACAGCGTCGTCAGGTGGAGATCCCAGTCGGCCATCGTCGCACCGCAGACCTCCCCATTCAGCGTAAGGCCATCCTGCAGAAACTGTCGAAAGGTCGTCCGCCCCATCGCATGGTAGACCCCCTCTCGCACCACGAAGAACATGGGAACATCGAGCGCCCACTCGGTATACCGCCGGTACCCAAAGTCCGCCGCGTACACGAAGGGCAGCAAGCCGCAGCGGTCGGGATCCGTGTCCCGCCAAATGTCCACGCGACGCGTCGCGAAGCCGCTCTCCTTGCCGAGCGCGAGCGGCGAGTTGGCGAACAGCGCGGACCCCAACGGCGAGCAACCGAGCGCCGCACGAAACTTCGCGACCATGTCGGGCTCACTCTCGTAGTCGTAGTTCGCCTGCACCGTCGCGGTCGCGTGCATCATGTCGAGCGCGTGGCCGCCGCGGGTCGGCAAGTAGGCGCGCATGATGTCGTAGCGCGCCTTGGGCATCCGGGGAATGTCTTCGGTTCGGTGCAACGGGTCGGCGCCGAGCGCGATCCAGTCGATACTAAACTGCTCGCCCGCGAGCTTGAGGAGCTCGACGTGCGCATCGAACTCGCGGCACGTCTCGCGCAGCGTCCGCAGCGGCGCCCCAGAGAGCTCGAGCTGACCGCCGGGCTCTAGCGTGATACTGGCGCCTTCCTTGGCGAGCGCGATCAGGTGGTCACCCTCATACTGGCCAGCCCACCCGGCGTCGTGGCGCTGTATCGACGCCAGCAGCGCCCCGATCCCCCGGTCCCCGTTGTAGGGCACGCGAGCGAGCGTGTCATGGTGAAGACCGATCTTCTCGTGCTCCGTGCCGATACGGAAGTCGGCGCGCGGTGTCTCTGCTTCGCGGAAGTAGGACACGAGATCCTCGACCGATCCGATCTCTGGTGAAGCGTTCTCGTTTTGCTGGGACATCGGGTTAACGCTTCTCCACTAGAGCCGGCTCATAGAGGTCGGGGTGCAGCAGCTTGAACAGAGCACAAACGATGGCGTGGCGCGCATACTCACTGCGCGGCAGCACACCCAGACTCAACTTACCAATATTCCCGTCGCGCTCGGCTGAGGGGCCCTCCTTCGCGGCGCCGCGATGGTGGCGCCGCCAGAGCGCGTCGAAGAGGTCTCCAATCGGCTCCCCTGCGCGGAGAGCGGGGTCGGCGCAGCCCGGGGGATAGGCGAAAGCTGAAGACAAACCAAACGAGGTCGCCTCCCCGGTCGTCACCGCGGCGCAACCCACGTTGAGGACCCCCAGCGACTCACCGTCCTCGCCACCGAGGTCGACGAGGCCATCCTCGTAGCCCACCGCCAAGTCACAGCGCCCGATCCCAAAAGCCCGCTCGGCACGCTGGCGTGCCCCGCGAGCGATCTCGTCGAACCCAATGGGCTGGTCGGCGACGCCGCTGCCGACGTCTGAGCCCTCGACGACAGCGTCCGGCGCGTACGCACGCAAGGCGCCACGCGCGGCCTCGATCTTGGGCGCGTTCATGCTGCCGACCCGAACATGCCGGACATGGGTCAACGGCGCTGAACTCACGGCGTCGCTGCCTCCTCGAGAAACGCGGAGACGAACGCCACGACAGCCGTCGTGATCTCGCCTTCGGCTTCGACCGGGAAACTTCGGCACGGCCCCTCGGTCTTCCCGGCCCGAAACGGCCCAACGAGCGTCAACTCGCCGCGACTCTTCAAGACGAACAAGGCCCGGTGGCGGCCTCGGCGGACGTCGAACTCGTAGGAACGCACATGCTTTTCATCGAGGCGGGGCGCGGTCAGCTCGACGCGGAGGTGTGCTGCGCCCGCCGCATCGATCGCTGCGTGGTAACGCGCCAAGGCGTTCTCGACGCGGCGGTGGAGGAGCGTTGCCTTGTCCTTCGCCAACGTCAGCCCATCGCGGTGCGGACTCTCCCGCTCTGCCAGGTTGCGACCCACTCTTTCCAGGGCTTCATCCAGATCCACAGAACACTCCGCGCTCGAGGAAGTCGAGAGAGACGGAGGCTCGCACAGGCCGGTAGCTCGTCACAACCCGCGGCAACGCGGACCTCTGGACGGCCCGTGGGGTGCCGCCCGGCGCGCTAACGAGAATCGCTCAGCGCGATCGCAGTCGAAGAATCCAGTCGCAGCATCGCGCTGTCCCGGACCTCGGCGAAAGCCGGCCAGCTCGCCAGCGAGATCGGGTCTGCCGGCGGCGTGTCGATGTCCGAGGGGTTTACGTAGCGCCCGTCTTTCGAGACGCGGAAGCACACGTGGGGCCCGGTCGCGAGCCCGCTGCTGCCGACGTAGCCGAGCACCTGTTTCTGGTCGATCTGGTCACCGACGCGGAGGTTTGCTCCGTAACGGGATAGGTGCGCGTAGTAGCTCACGTAGCCGTTGTTGTGGCGGACCTTGACGAGCCGGCCGAATCCGCCGGCGCGGGATCGGTGGATCACGGTGCCCTTGGCGACCGCCCAGACGGGTGTGCCGTGGGGCGCTGCGTAGTCAATCCCGTGGTGCGCGCGGGTCACCTTTAAGATGGGGTGACGGCGGGCGTTCGAGTACGGCGAGCTGATGCGCGAGTACTCGAGGGGCGCCGTGAGGAACTGCCGCTCGATCGAGCTGCCGTCGGGCCGGTAGTAGCCGCCGGGGCTGTTCTCGGATTCGAAGTAGAGCACCTCGAGCTCGCGGCCCGAGGTCGTCGAATAGCGTGCAGCGAGGATCTGGCCCGGGCGAACGTAATGCCGTTGCCCGTCGCGCGTCTCGCGGTATAGCCGCTCGTAGAGGATCTGGAACTGGTCGCCGGGGCGCGTGTTGCGGCTGAAATCGAACTCCCACGCGAACACCGCAGCGAAGGCGCTCGCGAGCGAGGGTGTCTCCCCCAGCGAGTCGATCGCGGTGTACAAGGTGCTGTGCACCGTCCCGGAGATCCGAACGACCTGAGGGACCAGCTCGCTCTTGTCGTAGACCGCCTCGTAGAGCCCATTCTGGGCCTGAGCGAGGTGGATGCTCTCATCCGGAGTGATCTGGTAGTCGAACTCGAGCAGGCGCCCGTTCGGGGCGATCACAAGGCGGTAGTCCTGGCCCGGGCGCGCCTTGTGAAAGTCGAAAAGCGGCAAGAGCTCCGTTGAGATTGCGTGGATCGTGCTGGCACGAACCCCGTGACGCCCGAGCGCAGAAGAGAGCGTCTCACCCCGCTTCAGCTCTCCCTCGATGACCTCGTTCACGACCTCGGGGGCAGCAGGGAAGCGAGCTTCCTCGTCCGCGCGCGCATGAAGGACGTCGTCCAACAAACCGCCGACCACGAGCGGTGTCACTTCCGTGCGCGGGGCGGTCCCCGCAAGGACCGAGGGTGCCTGAGGCGCAAACGTCTCCGCCTGAGCGGTGTCTTCCAACAACAGGTCCGCGGTGCCTTCGGCATCCCCGGGGAACGCAGCGGCGCCGGACTCCGGCTCGCCAACGGAACCGAAGCCGAACAGCACCGTCAGCGACAAACAAAAGAGGGCGAGGGCGAGCCTTGCCGACACCGGTCCACCACGGGTGGCCCGTACATCCAACCTCATGAAGCGCTCCAGGGGTTCCTCGATCCGGCGATACAATTAGCTTTGACCAACGCTGTACGCACCCGCCGCCGCGACCCCATCGACCGGCGAATCCGCGAGGGGAGGTGGGCGATACCAGGCAGCCCTGCCCCTCATTTGCGTTGATGGCTTCGTTTCGATCCAATCGGCAGGTCGCGACGATCTCCGTAATGTTCTCGCCGGTTTTCCGCGTGCGATGCGCATGATTGCACTCCGGCCCGCGACTGGGGGCTAGAAATGGAGGAATCCCCGGCACGAACGTAGGGAAAAAGACCCGACTTTGGACTCACTCCGCATCGTCCCCAAGCCGGCGGTGCAGGACGCTGAGCAGGTCACCAAAGCCCATCGCCCGCCAGAAAGCCTGCCCCTCCGAGTTGCCGACAGCGACCTGAATCTCGACACGGTCAACGCCCGTGTCTCGGACCCAGCGCAACGCGGCGTCCACGAGGCGACGTGCAACGCCCTGGCGACGAGAGCCGGGGCGGACACCGATGTCGGTGATCTCGGCCCGCTCGGTCTCTTCGAGGATCGGCGGAGCATGGTCGATTCGGACGATGCACATCCCGGGAAGGTCACCGTCGACATCGAACACGAAGATGGCGACATCGGGGTCCGAGTGGAGTTGGAGGATCAAGTCTCGCAGGAGTTCGTCCGCGCCCGGGCGCTGGGTAAACAGCGGGTCGAGGTGGGCGTGGTGGTGGGTGATCGCGGTCCAGAGCGCGGCGACGCGATCGAGGTCGCGCCGGTGCGCGAGCCGGACGATGCCGTGCCCTTCGCTCACTCTGCGTCGTCGGCCGCTTCGACCGATGAATCCTGCATGAATTGCATCGCGTCGCGCATGCGCTCGCGCTGTGACCGCTTCGTCCCCACGGACCGAGCCTCGCCAGACCGGACCATGCGGAAGGTCCCCCGGCGGCTCTCGTCGCGGGCGAACTCCCCCTCCACACGGTCGCCAACAGGGGAGACCACAAGTCCCCGGTACAACGTCCGCCCGGACATCGCCTCAGCCCGCTCCGAACCGAGGGTGTCATCGCGGGTGAAGGTTGGCGCGCCGTCGACCCAATCGATCGACCAGGTCTCGTGGTACCCCACAATGGACGCGGAACGCACCTGAGCGGCTCCCGAGGATTGCCAGTTCCCATTGCGCTTGCGGCGCAAGCTCTTGGCCTTCGAGCCGCGGCTATTGAACTCGAGCCCATCCTCGATCTGCTCCGACTGGATCGCGTTGGGCTCCCATGCGTGGAGCACACGGCGTTGCCCGTGCTGGCTCCGCTCGAAGCGGCCGCTTCGATCGGAGAACACGACGATCGGGTACTCGGTCCACCGCAGCCGTGAGCCCTTTTGCTCGAAGACCCACACGCGGTCGTCCCAACGAACGACCTCGGCGTCCGCCGTGTCCGAATCGGTGTAGTGAACCAACACATGCCACGTGCCTTCGAGCGAGAGTTCGGAAGCACCGTCCTCCGCTTCGGCCCCGGCCGCGCCGGTCAGGCAGACGGCCATGAAGCAGGTCGCCGACAAAACCAGCCGCGATAAGCGCCGCCGGCCCGCTGCGGATGTGTGCGTCGGTGTCTTGGACAAAGCAGCCTCCCCCACTCATCGTACCGAAGGCCAAAGGTCCGGCACGAGCGGACACGCTTTGCGTGGGAGGAAGCGGTCTACTGTTCTTACCGCCGCATCGCCGCGAGACGGCGCGGGGACTGCGGGAGTACGCGGGACATGCCGCATGGGCGTTTCCCAAAGCGCGCGCGGGCCTCGGGGGCGAGTTGCCGACTCGGCGCGCGAGAGTTCGCCTGGCACGCATCTTGCGCTTTTCCCCCTCGGGAAGGTGTGCGCAGCGGTGACTGCGCCATCGGGCCCCGAGGCGAACGATGTCGAACGAAACCCGCGATACCCCGGTCTGGATCCTGCACCGGGACCCCGCTCAGCGCAGGGCGCTCGCGCGCGCTGCGGGGGTCTCTCCCGGCGCGACCGTGGCCTCGCCGACTGACCCTCGCCTGCAGAACAGGGAACCCCCGGCAGTGGTCGTACTGGGACTGGATGGAACCCTCGAGGTCGAGTGCGACTTCATCGGCCGGAACAGCGACCGACTCGCGCGCTGCAGCTGGGTCCTCGTTTCGCGCGATCATGACCCGGCCGCCCTCGAGCGACGCTTCGACACGGTCAACGCCGAGATCATCACCGCCCCCTACAGCAACGAGACGCTTCGCGAGCGCATCCAACACGCGCGGGCGACGAACCAACCGCTGGACACGCTCTCCCTACAGGCTTATCGACAACGCTTGAGCGAGCGATTCATCCGCTGGTTCAAGGACCTCATCGAGATCGATGAGCTTCGGCTGCTCCAGGCCCTGAACCCGAGCCTGGCGACCGTACCCTTGCTCGTCCGCGGCGAGCCGGGGAGCGGGCGCGAACTGTTCGCGCGCTATGTCCATACCTTTGGTGGCGAAAGCGCTGGGGGTGGGGTCCCCTTCGTCTCGATCGATTGCGCAAATCTCCAAACCGAGGACGAGCTTCTCGCGGCGATGCAGCCGGCCGAAGGAGCGAGCGCAGCCACGCTATTCCTCAAGCGCCCCGAGGCACTGGCGAAGACGCTGCGCGGCCGCCTGACCGAAAGGATCCGTTACGGCCCGACGCCGAGCATGCTCCCCGGGACACGAACACGCTGGGTGGCTGCGCTACCGCCAGAATCGGAGGGCCGGCCCGACCACTGGCTAACGCGGACCCTCGCGGGGCTCGCCGTCTCGCTCCCGCCGTTACGGACACGCTCCGCTGCCATCCTCCCGTTGGCCGACGCGACGATCGCCAACTGGTCCGAGGCACGCGGCCAACGCCCGCGCGCGCTCTCGCCAGAGGCCGCGGAGGCGCTCGCGCTGTACTCCTGGCCGGGAAACACCGAGGAGTTCGAGAGCGTCCTGCTGCGGGCGCTCGCGCTCTTCCCCAACGATCCGATCGACGTGCACCACCTCTCGATCACCGGAAGCCACGCATCTGACGTAGGCATGCTCCAGCGGACCGAACAACACACCGCGCCTGACGAAGACCCCAGCGACGTCCTCCAGCTCACCGAACAACACACCGCGCCTGACGAAGACCCCAGCGACGTCCTCCAGCTCACTAAACAACACGCCGCGCCTGACGAAGACCCCGGCGACGTCCTCCAGCTCACCGAACAACACACCGCGCCTGACGAAGACCCCAGCGACGTCCTCCAGCTCACCGAACAACACACCGCGCCTGACGAAGACCCCGAC
>Ga0315331_10001348_pt1 | contig 18304 bp, 19 predicted proteins | sample M160m34915metaG_FD_203456 | JGI IMG/M metagenome (GOLD analysis project Ga0315331, IMG submission 203456) | Ammonia-oxidizing marine archaeal communities from Monterey Bay, California, United States - M1 60m 34915 | ecosystem: Environmental > Aquatic > Marine > Intertidal zone | place: USA...
GCCCACTGGATTCACAATCCTTCGTGCAATGTGCGGATCAAGATCGCACTGATCCTGCCGTTAGGCGGATCAACCAGGCAATGCCGTTAGTTTGAACCTGTTTCCAAACGATCAACACGACATTCAGCGCAGGCAGTACCGCTGACTGCATCGTCCATGTTTCACTGCAAACCAAGAGGTTTCTGATGTTGCGATTTATATTTTGTGTCTCGTTTCTGTGCAGTTGCGTGGGAGGGCTACTTGCTGAAGACCAATTGGCAAGTCCCAATAATGCAGGGTTGCAGAAACCTGCCAACTGGCAGGAATACCGTATGTTTCTTCAGCAACACGGATTCATTGGTACATGGGAAGCAACGGGCACGACCAAGGAGATCTTTGAAGGAATCCCCGCAGGCATCGCATATAACCAAACATCAAATAGTCGATTGACTGAACAGGGAAGTGAAATGCAGTTGAGCCATCGAATGCAGACGGCAGATGGTGAAATCATTTCCCAAGGAGGTGGATCTGTTTCATGGAATAAAGGCAGCGGTCAGATTGAAGGACTTTTTTCAGGCTTTGATACGGGCAAGCCGTACTCTGGGAAAATGACGTTGGCGGGCATTGATGCCGAATCCGGTACTGAGCGGTGGACCTATCAGGAAACGAGCCGTGGCAAGACGCAGGATTACAACATCGAGATCAAGCAAATTGATGCAAACCACCGCAAGGAAAGCATCACTCTGAAAACGACCGGAAACACGATCCACTCAGAGTTACACAGAAGGAACCCGATTGCCCAATACATGGCAGGCTTCGACACCACGGGAGTCTGGGAAGCAAACTTACCTGACGGATCACAATGGCAACTACATACAGAGTGGATCTTGGGTGGTCGGGCTTTGCGTTCCAAGAACGTTGCCATCGAAAAAAATGGAGAAGCAACACAAAAGAACACGATCCTCGTCTACTGGGATGCATCGCGTAAACGCGTGGCCCAGGTCGGAACCGACGCCACAGGCAGTTCCTGGCGAGGAGAGCGAGTTTCGCTACAAGTTGAAGACGATAAGCGAATTTCCAAGACCCGCTTCCAAGGTGTTAATGCTGAAGGCGTCTCAATGGGATTGACCATGACAATGACCTTGGAAGGCGACCAACTGACTCGCGTCTTTTCCGAGTGGACATTCGATGATGGCCGGCGTCCGCTTGAACAGTGGCGTGAACCCTTGGTATTTCGCAAGCTAAGATAAGAACTGTCGCAGACTTCGTCCGTTCTTCCTGAGGTGTTTCACCCACCTCAGGAAAGCGTTCAAATGGGCGACCGCATCTCAATCGATCTGACATCACACGCAGAATCATTCCGGCGTTGGAAGACGTCTCGAGGGCGCACTGCCCATTCAGCGATCCACCACCAGCTTTCCGTAAAAAACCACTCATCACCCGCGGCACCACACTTCGAGACCTGGTTTCATGCTCTGAAACCTAAACAGAAACTCGTTTCACAATGGAACGGGAATGGCCTCCATCTTTTCGCCGCAAAGAACCCAGATAGTGGGGAAATTTTAATATCCATTCGCACGGCTGAACGTGATCGCCAGGTAGCGTCCGGTTCGCCCAGTAAGAATCGGAAAAAATGAATCTAATCCTGATACACGAAGCTGATGTGCCGCAACACTTGGTGACAACATCTGGCTTCGCACCGTCGGTCTGGCGGTAATCAAGCTATCTTGCAATCAACCGTATTGGTAAATCAAATACGGCTTGGTCAACCAGTCCCACGCGAATCAAATTGTCCGCATAGCTTGGGCTCTCAATGTTAAAATCTCACTCACTTCAAGCCCACTGAGGGTTGCAGTATGTTTTACTGAAGAACAGACATTGATCGCACAATCATTGTGGCGTTAGGCTGATCATCTGCGTCCGCGGAAATCAGACGCGAATGTTCACAAAACGTCAGCCGAACGACGCACCCAAGAAAACCAGCCATGATTAATCACTTCACACTTGTAACCCTTTTGATCTTTCTCGCAGGTTCTTCATCGATTCAAGCCGAAACGCTGGAACAGCTACGAAAAAATCATCAAAAGGCATGCGAAATTTCTTCAAATATCGAAAACCCACCATTGGATACTGAAGGATCTCGCGAGAAACTCGCAATCTGGGCAGACGCGCATGAGAAATCGCAGTTGGCGGCAAAAGCACTCATCCCCGCCTTATTCAATCACTGGATCGATCAACCAAATGACCAAGAGGTCAAGAACGAAATCAAATCTGTCTACAACGATTTGGCTGGCAAGCGGAATACAGAGCGGTTTAACACGGCAAAGTCATTCATGTCCCGGATCGCTTGGCCGCTCTTGGCTAACAGCAATTTAACAAAAGAACAATCCGAGTTATTGGCGCAGCTGATAAAGCCACCAAGTGCTTCGAAGATCAGCGACGTGCTGGCCCGGATAGGACTACCAACAGAAGCCTACGGTTGGGACCAACAAGCAGTTCATGCCTTGGCGTTAATCCGTCTTGGCAAAGAAAAACAAGCTCGTTCTGAAATTGCGACCCTTTATGCAAAAGTCTCTGCTAACTATAAATCCAATCCCAAAGGCAGCCTTGACTATGGCCCTGAGGCAGGCGAATCCCGCTATCGGGACTATGTCGATTACCTTCAGCTCTGTGAGCTTCTAAGCGGTTTCCAGGACTCAATATCAAATGACCACAAGAGTGCAACCAAACACGTCGCGCAGGCAAAACAACTGCGCAGCAAGGTTTCGCCAAAAGCGGCAGTCCTGATTGCAGAGATCAGTCGGCGTTCCGAAGCGGACCAACACTAACAGGCCTCGCCACCAATCGGTAATTCGAGATTACCACTGCATGGCAAAGTCGTGCATGACGAGTTTCCCTCATTAGCAGCTCTCAAGAATCGCCCAATTGCGGCACATTTTCCGGGCATCTCAACTGCTGGTTGAGCACCGCACATCGATGAAGGTGAGCGGATGTAGGTTGACCAATGCAACTCAGGCAGTGGGGTCTGATTTAGCCACGAGAACCGATTTCTATCACGGTGTATCATCTCGACTAAATTCAAGAGTCGGCCACATAGGACATAATCTGGGCCAACTACCTGTCGATTCCACCGGCAACGCTGCCGCGAAGATATCACCCACAGCAACTCTATCGGGATCTTAAACACAGTGAGATATCGTATCCGGCGACAATGGTCCTGGTGCACATTGCACTGTGTACATTGCAAAGTGCAATGAGTGCTGCGGGCAGGGGAGTGCTGCGGGCAGGGGAGTGCTGCGGGCTGGGGAGTGCTGCGGGCAGGGGAGTGCTGCGGGCTGGGGATCACGTTGAAAACGACGTTCCCTCGACCGCGATCCCTTCTCGCTTTTTCTAAAGACAGCGATCAACTCTTTGATTTCCCGTGATTCCGTCGGGCAGGGCTATGTTCATTGTCGCACTGAGATTACGAACGAGTAAACCTATTCGAGAGGCTGGCTTTTTCGTGCGTTACTCGCTCTGCGGTCGGTTGATTCCCTGATCGCCTAGCACCTATTTCACATCTAGAGGCTCATGAGTGACTACACGAAGAATAGCGATCCTGTTTCTCGCGACTTGTTTTACTTGCGGCTTTTCGGCGGCCGCCGAAGACGACAAGCGAATGTCCTTCCTACCCGGGGCATGGACTCTGGATCGGGTTAACACCGATGGTGAGCTTATCACCAGAACGCAAAAATAGTCCAAGGGGAGACTCCTACTGAATTCATCGAAACGATCACAGAAAAGGCTGGAGCCGAGAAAAGAAAAGAGTGGCAAGTCAAATTTGAAGTGCAACCGATCAACCAGAATCTGCTGCTGTTCAATGCACAAGAACAGCGTCCCATCGTTCCGGTTGAAAAGAAACAATGGAGCAAGGCCAACTATCGATATGTGTTCCAAGTCGATGAAGACTTCTATCACGAAACACACAACCTTGCTCTTCGTCAAGGAAATGCCAGGTGGCGTCGTGTGACCGATGAGATCGCCGTTCTTCAAGCTTCGCCCATGGAGTGGATTAAACCTCTGCTAGGCAAATTCAAAGGCAGCTTTAAAAACTCCGGAAGTAAAGCCTATGGTGCTCGCAAGGCCGTTTCAGATGTGGTTTGTAAGACCACACTTAGCAGCACTGGCACACTTGCAACTTTGAACTGGCAAATGACACAAGGAAAAGACAGCAAGCTTTTCGAGGTTCTTTGTGTGATCAGTTATGATCCATCTTTAGGCACACTTGTGATGCAGTATCAGACGTCAACAGGTGTGACAATGAAAGGATTTTTGCCGTCTTATCAAAACGGCAAGCTTCTTTGGGAGCGTTCGGGAGACACTCCTGCGGGTCGCCTATATGAGTTGTGTCTATTCGATGTCTCCAACGAGAATGTATTTCGACATGTGATCTCAAAACGAACCTTGGATGGAATTCCTCAGGTAGACGCTGAGAATGAGGTAATTTTGTTAAATCGGGTTACTGACTGACGCGAACTGGCATCGCTTGTTTAGCGATCTGCACGAAACGCTGATTGATACTGCAATGCACAGCATGAAATACTGGGGTCGTCACGAGAGTGACGGCCCCTACCTCATGCTGCTTCCCGGAATTGCTGCGAGCAGAACCCCGTTCATCAAGAATTTTCCCCAGATCACAAGGCTCATGACACGCATGGGAAGTTTTTTCCAAAAGGCTTTCATTCGTGGTTGCCTCCTCGCTCCAGTTGTATTGTCGCCCGAAGTCCATGGAGTAGACTGGTTGAGCAAGGAAACGAATCATGCAAGCTGGTTTTTAGCAGCCCCAGTTTTTTAGCGGCCTCAGCAACAGTCCATTCCACTACGGCTTTGCTTCTGGAGCGCTCTGCTTCTGGATCAAATACAAAATCATTTGCAATCGTTCGCTCTCGTGAGTGCTCACACGGTTCCTATCGATCACAGCAATAGCCCTCTTAGCCCCACCCAAGTCATGCGTTTTACAGCCTTACTCATTCTCTTTTTTGCTGCTCTCACGTATGCAACGCCACCCAAAATCACGGAACATCTAACCGGAAAAGTGGTCAGTATCGCTGACGGCGACACCGTGACACTACTGGTGAACGAAAAAACGCTTAAGGTCCGTCTCTACGGCATCGACGCACCAGAAACAAAACAGAGTTTTGGGAATAAATCCAAGCAGGCTCTTGCGGCGATGGTATTTGGAAAAAATATCACCCTCAAAAAAACGGGGACAGATAAATACGGACGAACGCTCGGCATCATTCATTACCGTGATTCAGATATCAATGCAAAAATGGTCGAAGCCGGTTGGGCTTGGCACTACAAATACTACAACGACGAAGAGCGTTTGGCACATTTAGAGACGCGAGCAAAAGAGCTCAAATTGGGCCTGTGGGCTGATACCCAACCGATCGCTCCTTGGGAATTCCGAAGACAACCACGATCCCCCTCCGCAAGCAGTAAGTCATCTGAAGTCCCCGTGACTGGATACTGGCTCAATCTGTCATCGGGAGTTCGTCACAACTCCCAATGTGAGAACTACAAAAACACCAAGCGTGGTCGCCCATGTAGCGCTAACGAGGGAAGACCATGCGGAATCTGCAAAGGCTGAAAACGACAATTGATGAATTCCTATCAGCCCCAAAAGAACAGACCTGCCGTTAGTGATTTGGCATCTGCCAGTGGTGACTGAATGAACGCAGCGAGCGAGGGGAAAATCCAAGCTACCATCGCTTCGAATGAGCTGGATCTGGGCTTCGCTTTCAACGTCTGATGCTGAAAGTGAGCTACGACGCGGAAACTGTCTTTGGAACAGAAGTGTTATTACAGCTCACCAGTGAACACCATCAGGAACTCCGGAGCAAGGCAGCAAAAGACACCACCAGAGAGCTGCGCACCACATCACTTTGTGGTGCACCCATCCACCAAAAGAGGCATTAACGCTGGTGCCAAGCCGAATCAGCAAATTAGTTCCAAAGGCCGCAGATTTCGGTTACATTATGGGACAAATTCAAGGTGTTTGATCATCCCAGCCAGCAGCCAGCACCGACCACTGCGCGTAAATGCTATGCCCGCAGGTTGTTCGTTGCGCATCCCGATGGTGAAGGAGACTCCCGATGTATGACACAATACTGCCTGAGGAACAGCAGGCTCAGGAATCGCAGATCGAATCGACTCTTAAAGACATGCAAGAGGGAGACCTGGCCGCATCAGACGATTTGCTACCCTTGGTTTATTCGGAGTTGCGAAAGCTAGCTGCATCGCGGCTCGCCGCCGAACCCGCTGGCCAAACGCTGCAAGCAACCGCGTTGGTTCATGAAGCATACTTGCGATTGACCAAGAGCACCGATCAGCAAAAATGGAACAGTCGTGGTCATTTTTTCGGGGCCGCATCGACAGCGATGCGAAGAATTCTCATCGAACAGGCGCGGCGAAAAAAATCTCTACGCGGCGGTGGTGAGTTCAATCGCGTAGGCAGTCATGAGATTGAACAGACTTTGACCTCCAGCCCTGCGGAGCTCCTAACGCTCAATGAGGCATTAACGATTCTCGCTGAGACTCATCCAAGAAAATCCAAATTAGTCGAATTGCGATTTTTTGCTGGGCTATCGAATCGTGAGGCAGCGGAAGTTCTTGACATTTCAACATCAACTGCTGACCAAGATTGGCGATACGCCAGAGCATGGTTGAAGGTGAAAATGGATGGAAATTCATAGGATATGATTCGTACTTGAGTCCAGTACCTATTTCTTGTCATGTCTTTTACTGCCATTTATCGCACTGTCTTCTGGTCAGAGCATTTTTCGTTGCCCGATGAGCGGGTGAACTGGCAGGGAGAATGAAATTCATGTCGACACTGGACGAAGAGAAAATCTTCCGTGTAGCCGCAGATATTGAATCAGATAGCCTCAGATCGGTTTATCTCGATCAGGTTTGTGGAACCGATACTGTGTTGAGATCACGACTGGAGAATCTCCTCGTCGCTGACCAAGAATCATGTTCAATACTTGATACACCTCTTGGTGAGAAGTCGCTTGAACCCACGAAGGGACCAAGCCCAGAAATGCCTGAGATTCCTGGCCATCTTGTTCTCCGCAAGATCGGTGAGGGCGGCATGGGTGTAGTTTATCTGGCGGAGCAATTGGATCCCATACGGCGTAAGGTTGCTTTGAAACTGCTAAGGACGTCGCAGTTCGATCAGCAAGCAGTGGAGCGTTTTGAATCTGAACGCCGCTTGATGGCAACACTGCACCACCCAAACATTGCGTCTGTCTATGCTGCAGGCACAGCTGCACACGCACAACCATTCGTCGCGATGGAGTGGATCGACGGAATACCAATCACCCGTTATTGCAATGACCATCAACTGCCAATCGGTGCGCGGCTGAATCTATTTCAGCAAGTTTGCGATGGAGTACAGCATGCACATTACCGGGGAGTGATCCACCGCGATCTGAAACCCTCGAATATCCTGATTACAGAATACAACCACGAGCCGGTTCCAAAAATCATCGACTTCGGTGTTGCCAAGTCTCGCGAGTTTGACCTGCATGCTGAACACCAACTCACGCAAGCGGACCAAATCATTGGCACCTTGCAATACATGAGCCCCGAGCAAGCTGGGGCCAACAAGCGAGATATCGATACGCGATCCGACATCTATTCGCTAGGCGTGATACTACATGAACTCTTAAGTGGCGAAATCCCCTTGGCTCAGGATTTCAGTGCAGCAGAAACTCTTGAACAACACCTCTCTACCACGCGGCAGACCATTCCTCGCCAACTGAGTCGAAGTGTTCCGCTTTCAGATAAGCAGCAGATTTCTGAAAACTGGGGCACGACACCTGCAGCACTCAAGAAACAACTAGGGCACGAATTGGACTGGATTGTCGCAAAATCGTTGGAAAAAGATCCTGATGACCGATTCGCGACCGCTAAATCATTCTCAGATGATATCGAACGATTTCGAAAAAACATCCCAGTTCAAGCCCGCCCTCACTCGATCTACAGGAAGACCAAACTATTTATCAGGAGACACCGGTACCAAGTCACTGCTTACGTGTTGATGCTGCTGATGCTCACGGTGCTGTCGCTGACAAGCCTTGTAATTTACCTCGAGGATACCGCACGACGAAATAACGAATTGCAACTGGCAGAAACGTCTGTTGAATTGGAAAAAGCGCACGATCAGGCAAGACAACTGCAAGAAGCGAGAGAGATTATTGCTCCCAAAATCCTTGACTTGATTAACGATCAGCAGACAGTTGCAGCGTATAAAATGATGCAATCACTCGACCCTCGAATCAGGGCAGACGCTCTCTTCGAAGAAATCATGAGTGATCTCATGTTGACAACCAGCTTCGATAAACTACCACCCGACACGCGTGTCAAAATTCGTGATGCTACGACTGACAATGATCAATGGATAACGCTTGGTAGAACGCCTCTGACGAACATCAAACTGCCAAAAGGGCCAATCCGATTACGTTTTGAAAAGACTGGCTACGTTTCACGGGACTTACAGCTGAAAGTACCAAGAGCATTTGATACCTCCGCATGTGGCTACCTTGTCCCCAACGAAGCGCACCCTGCAGGGATGGTCTGGATCTATAACAACGAAGAAAAAGATGAGCTGCCACTGGGAGAATTCTGGATCGACCGCTTCGAAGTTTCAAATGAAGACTACCAGACATTTGTCGATGCAGGTGGCTATCAAGACCCTTCATTTTGGCAGGGAATTCATTTCGAGCAACAAGGGGAAACCATTCCGTGGCAGCAAGCCATGAAATCATTTACCGACCTGACTGGGAAACGAGGCCCAGCTGGCTGGAAAAACAGTCACTATCCCAACGGTAACTCCACATACCCAGTAGGGGGTGTCAGTTGGTTTGAAGCGTGTGCTTACGCCAAGTTTCGATCCAAGCACTTGCCAACTCTGCATCACTGGAAATGGGCTGCCGATTCTGACCAACCGGGTATCATGGCGGCTGCTGGTAATTTTCTCAGCGCTGGTCCCACACCGTGCGGAACAATGACCGGTGTCGGACGTTTCGATGCTCTCGATCTTGCAGGTAATGTCCGAGAATGGTGTCTAACCTCTGATGATGAAGGCAAGCGATACAACCTCGGAGGCGACTGGAACGCCCCCCACTACACATTCAGCGAAACATTCAGCGTTTCTCCCTGGGATCGCAGTCTGAAAAACGGTTTCCGATGCGTTCAATATCCGCAAGGAGCAGAACCTTCGGCGGAATTGTTGGCAACCGTAGCGAGACCCAAAAGCCTTGACTTGGGTCCAGAGCGTGAACCGTTTCAAAGGCTTCGCGCTATGTATCTTTATGACCATGATTTACCACTGAACCCAATCATTCAATCAGCGACTGCCAGCAGTGGCATGAATAGCCGATTTCGTCATGAGGTCGTTGAGGTCAGCACGACCTACAACAGCGAACGGTTCAAGGTGCATCTGCTAATCCCCAATGAGAACCCCCGAGCTATGGAGACTATCATCTTTGTTCCCGGGGTGACGGCTTGGGAAAATGGTCGGGAACTCAAATTTGAAACCGAGCCCCACGTGGGTTTGCTCAAACGACTCGCAGACAGCGGCAGGATCGTCTGCTTCCCTGTCTATCAAGGCACTTACGAAAGATGGGCCGGAAGTACTTTGGGTCAGCAGTTTAGCAACTCACCCATTCGGGCAAGGGATGACTACATCGCGGTTACCAAAGATGGCTCACGAGTAGTCGACTATCTGCTGACGCGCAAAGATGTTGACCCCAAACGACTCGTCTACTTTGGCCTCAGTAATGGGGCTCTAAGAGGCCCCATGGCCCTAGCCACTGATACCCGTTACCAAGCGGCAGTGTTGCTTTCGGGAGGATATACAAAGTGGCACAAAACCATTCCGGAAATTCAGGCGTTTCACTTCACGCCCGAAGTCAAACAGCCAGTCCTGATGATGAATGGAACCTCGGATCAAGTGTTCCCCGTCGAAACATCTCAAAAACCGATGTTCACAGACTTGGGTAGCACCAAAAAAAAACATGTCCTTTTCTCTGCCCACCACATCATCAGCGCGCACGATGTGTTCAACACGATGACGGAGTGGCTGGAAGAAGAAGCATTTCAGGGCAACTAAGTAGGTGAGGTTGCCAACCACTTTGATCAAAGACCCGGGAACTTGGCTTTCCCAGTCTGATCCATTGATTTCTCACCTGTTCAGCAAGATGCATATGCGAAACGCTTGAATCCCAGAATCCATGGTGAAAAAGACATCTCGTCAGGCCGCTGTCTTCCCAGCACCTGCAAACATCTGCCGGCATATGCGTCGTGCTCGACGAGAAATGGAATCGCGGTAATACTTCCGTCCAAATGAAAATTTGTCGGCCTCAACGCAACGAAAAACTGTCTCTGGATGCTTCAACAAGCCAATATCATGAACGTCCATATTGCCAAACTCAGAGTCTGGATCTGTACAGTGAGTTCCTCCCTCAGAAAATCCTATGTTGCTGATCAGATTCACGTCCGGCAGAATCGTGAGGGTATTCTGTGCCCAAGCACTGTAGAGCCACGGATAAGCCCAGCTACTGACCTTTGTATTGCCTGAGTACTGTTCGTCGAAAAGACGTCTCCAATACCACGACTCCGTTGATGAATCGGCAACGGTCGCCAAGCCGCCTTGATCTCGAAAGCAAGGCCATGTCTGAAAATCCAAATCAAATTTTTTCCACGTCCGTCGCCAGGATGCCCAACCCCAACAGTGAAAATATTTTGAGAAGTAGTAACTGTGAGGCGTGCGACTTATGCCTTCTTGAAAATTGTTCCCGCTGATCGCACCAACCCGCTCGTCATCCCGATAACGATCCAGCAATTCCTGACAATAGCCGAAAAAACTGGGGTGTGGTAAACAGTCGTCCTCAAGAATGATCGCATCTTCTACCTGTTCAAATACCCAAGCCAAGCCACTCGAAACCCTTGATTTACAACCCATGTTTTGATCAGCAAACAAGGTTTTCACGTCACAGTCCCAATCAACGTTGGTAACGATCTCCCGAGTCAACGACACATCGCGTTGCTCGGCGGGACGTTCAGATCGAGCACCATCACTGACAAGAAACAACTGCCTTGGCTGGGCTTGCCGTACTTCTTCGAACACACGAGCCGTCACCTCAGGTCGATTGAAAATAAACATCGCGACAGGTGCCGTGAGCGAAGATCTGCTAACAATGCGTCCCATGAAACGATTCTCGGTGACAAGCGGAAAGTTAATGGTCGTTGATCTGGTTGCCGACGAGTCGTCGGCAATTTTCTCAGTGTCACATGGAAAATACCGCAAGATCATGCACGCCGAACATGTATGCAAAAGCCGTAATTTACTTACTAAACTAGATAAAGCCGCGCCCAACAGTCCAGATCAAATCGCGTGAAATCCCTCAAAGTCATACTCGAATCACCAAGAACCGTGCTCTAGATTCGAAACACAAGATCACTCAACTTCCGCTAAGTCGAACAGTGGAGAAATCAGCACTTGAGTAATCATCAACCTACGCAAATCGTGACCGCAATATTTCCCAGAGTCTTAGCAGCCATTGCTAGCATCTCAAACACATTGACATCATCGACTCCCCCTCCGGCAATCCCCGAAGCCGGATCAGGCGAAACCGTTTCTCGACATCAACGAACGTCCCTCACGCAACCCTGCAACTTATCACGATCTGCACCAACCGATCGAATTTCAAATCATCCAGTTTCTCAGTCACATCCATCACGCCCACCGACGTCAACGACTTTGCAAATGCTAGACTGCATGCCGCAATGAAACACATCTGCTTGCTCGATCGATCATGTGATTGACAACCTGCTTTTCCTGAAATGACCTAATCCTCACACATCTTTTCAATCAAAACATGTCATCAGAACAAAACATTCTCATCGCCGAGTTCAATCCCAAAGTCTGTATCTATTGGCTTCTTAGTGGTGCCTTGGTCTTCATAATGACCATCGTTGGAATACCTTTTTTACTACTATGGTTCCCACTTGGATTTGCTTTTACAAAACGTTATCTGGATCGTATGGAGTGTGTCTTGACTGACAAAGCTCTTAAAGTACGGAAGGGAATCTTTGTCCGTGTTGAAAAGACAATTCCACTCGAAAAAATAACTGACATGGGAATGGTGCAAGGGCCGATCATGCGATCATTTGGCCTGCACACGTTGACTGTTGAAACTGCGGGGCAGTCAGGAGTCGGATCACTGGTTTCGCTGACAGGAATTGTCAACGCGCCAGAATTCCGTGAAACTGTTTTGAACCAGCGGGAACGGCAGGCAACCAACAAATCACAAGCTACACCGCTGCAAGCTGTCAACGAAACGGAAGTTTCAGACAGTAACTCTCTGCTCACGGAAATAAGAGATTCTCTGGTGCGTATCGAATCCATTCTCGACAAAACCACGTGAGCGTTAGAGCCTGCAAGAAAACGGGCTCTACTCTCCTCATTTTCGAGGATTTCTCCTTCCCGAATGTATGTACCGATGTCTGACGATGCAGTAAAGATATTCCACTTGGAAATGCGAGACCGGCAAGCGTTAGTACCCAAACAACGCTCGACCGATTTCGACGTAGCTCGAGTGGATCCAGCAGATGCAAGCCTTAATCAACAACTCTATCGAGATATTGGATCCGCATGGCAGTGGACCGACCGCTTGAACTGGGATGGTTCGAAGTGGAGCGAATACGTTTCGCGTAATTGCCTAAGCACATGGCTTGGATACTGGAAAGGCGAGCGAGTCGGTTACTTCGAATTGGAATCGCAGAACAATGGTAATGTTGAAATCATGTACTTCGGACTCATTCCCGAATTCATTGGCGTGGGATTGGGTGGCATCCTGCTTACCGCTGCTGTTGAATGTGCCTGGCGCGAGCCAAACACGACGCGAGTCTGGTTACACACCTGTAGCAACGATCACAAACACGCTCTGGCGAATTACCTCAAACGTGGATTTCAGTTGTTCAAAACCGAATATGAACAGGGCATTGTCAGTTCGTCACAAGATTCAAAGCAGATCAAGTGACTTCCTGATATGCCCCTCAGTATGGATGTGAGTTTACCGCGCAGTCATGACGCCCGATTTCCCGCTTGCTGTGTCCAACTCGATCTCGGCACCCATGGCCACACGATGCGACTCCACAGCCAAGCCATTGGCGTGCTGACTTCCCTTTTGATGGTGTATGGAAAACAATTCACCGTTCACATTTCCGTGTGTCAACCGTGGGCCGCCCGAATCCGCAACTGCAAGTCATTCGCGATCATGGACAACCTCGCGGTTGTAGTACTTGACAAGCCCCATGTAAGAGCTGCATTCCGATAGGCAATGGCTTTGGACAGAAGACGAATCCTGCTCCACCGAAACCAATTCTTCTTTGTGACAACGCCAAAGACGCACATGAAAAAATCACTTCGCGCAGCTACCACCCTGCTAATTCTTGCGGGGTGCACTCCTGCACCGCCGCAGCCAACAGTGCCCGAAAGCAACTCACCCGAAATTCAAGCAACAACAGGGCAAACCATCACTCCTGATAGTTCGGGTGTCGAACCAACCGTATCCACAGTCAACGCAATTGAGTTATTGGATAGTACTCTTGCTACGGCAACATCAGAAAACAAACGTGTTCTGGTGCATCTTGGTGCCAAGTGGTGAGGCTGGTGCAAAGTTCTCGAGGAGTTCCTCGAAAAGAATGCAGATCAGCTTGAGGTCGATTTCATTGTTCTCAAGCTTGATGTTGAGGACATGCAAAATAGCGAGCAAGCTGCAACCAAACTGGGGCACGGTGCCAATTCTGGACTACCTTGGATGACGATTCTGGACAGCACTGGTGACGAAATCGTTAACTCCAACGGTCCGCAAGGCAACATTGGTTGCCCGATTACCGAAAAGGAATGTGGCTACTTCATGACCATGATTGAGCAATCCAAACAACGCTTAACAAGCCAGCAAACCAGCGATTTAGCCACTGCGCTCGATGCGTACGCTGCACCGAAACGACGCGGCAATGACTGAAAAAAGGTGCAGTCGACCTGCAACAAGTCACGTCTCGAATTGAGGGCCAGAAATCAGCTTTTTGGATTTCAGGAACCTTCGCGACGCCAGACACACCACTGGATCACTCACTGCCTCTTCAATTTGTTAACGAGCACCATCGGAACTTACCCCAACCAGCGGCAACACGAACTTGATTTGAACAGCCTCAAAAAAGCAAACGTAAAAACGAAATCTCTCGCTGCTTTTTGAGAGTGTGACACAGAATGACAGAAATCAATCCTTACAAAACAGAAAAGATTCCCGGCGCCAAACTGCACAATACCTGCGACAGTATTGGAAGAACTGAGCTTACCTATTCGCTTATTGTGGGTTGGCTATCCTCCATAACAGGGCCAATCTTTTTAACGCTGTGCTGGCTCTATCACGACCCCACTCCTCTGCTCGAAACACTCGGGGCTTTCCTACTACTTTTTCTCGTGAGATACATCACTCCCGCGCTATTGTGCACGGGTCTGGGTATTATCCTCGGCGCTGTTCTGCGCAAGGCGGGTGTGCCTATCATCCAAAGTCGTAAGCTTTCATTCATGTTGCTGGCAGGATTCTTACTGTCATTCTTTATGGCAAACTTCCTGTTGCTAATCACTGACCAACTGAACGACGATATTTTTCCACGTCCAATCACTATCCCCATTTTTTCGGCAACGTGCAGCTTGGGTGTTCTTATTGCCACTTTGATCTCGCAATTTAGATCACCATCAGCAGCAAAACACAAAATCATTGGTCATTGAATGCACACGCAATTCATTTGCCAGTTTTGGCCGGAGCTTTCGCAGGAAAAACAACGCTAACCGACATGCAATGTTTGTGCGTTGTTCTATCTCCACTGTGTCTGAAAACGGACGAATAAGCTAGAGACCATCATCGCTGCGTCACACTCAAGGCATTGGACTTAAAGTCAGTAGCCATCGCAACTAGCTCAGAACTGCCCATAACCCATTCCGCCACCACCCAATCCGCCTTACTGTCGCGACGCTTGCGGCACAACAGACTCCAAATTCGGATCCGGAGAAAACTGAGAGTCTCGTAGCGTCTTGAACATCCGCTCAATTTTCTGGTGTAACGTGTACTTCGTTGCAATCACCAATCCCGCGCGTGGGTTAATCAATCCTGAAATCGTTGACGGGCCACCTAAGTGTTCCCACATATCAGGAGAAACGGTAGCTGTAATGATCTCAATGGCCTGTTGACCGATGAGACCCGTACCATCAAGCCAATATACTCGGGTGAGCTGTTCCTCTTCTCCAAACTCAACTGACTCAGCCGAAGTGATAACAACCAAGCCACCGCTCAATGTATAAGTACAATCGAGAGCAAAGAGCATCTCGCTCAAGACGTCCTGAAGCGTTACATCGGCAAGCGTCAAACTAATGAGCTCATTGGACGTGAGACCGATGTCCTCCAAAGCATTCTCGCGAATCACCATTTTGAGGTCGAACTGATCTGCCAAGCTGTTAATACATTCTTTCAACGGTTTATCGCGAAATTCGAAAACTCCTTTCTGTTGAAGCTTTGCTGAGAAATCTTCCTCCATCTCTTGATCAACATTGAGCCATGCATCAGTACCAATTCCTTCCTTCGCAAGTGCAGCATGGTCAGCCGTAATTACGATACCATCGTTCTCGATACTCGCCCGTAGATACAGAGGTCGCAACATTTGCCGCATGGCAGTCCGAAGAGGCGTCATTTCCCTCGAGTATTTGATTGACACGTCCAAATCCTGATTCGCCTGTTTAACGGCACGCCGATTCAACAAGATGGGCTGACCAGTCAAGTCACTAAGAAATTTGCTCAAACCTGAAAGCGGAACGTCAATCTCGAATTTGTAGCTGCTATCCAGAGCCTCCCGAACATTTTCTGCCGTCTTGCTGTCCAATTTCCAAGCATCAAGTAGATTTTTTTGATGTGCTCCCTGCGACCCTGCCTGATTTCCACCACCACCCATTCCACCCAATCCCTGGTCCTTCGCCTTGTCGTTGGGTGAAACACCGTTACGAATTTCGACCACTACGTCGGAACTACCGCTGTCTTGACCCAATGTTTGTGGCAGGAGGCTGATTGTACGAGGTCGGCTCTCACCATCAATCGACTTTACTTGATAACCCTCACCCCCATCGCCGGAAAAGACAAAGAAAATAAGTGCGAGGCCTCCACCAATGGTCAGACTTTTGGATAGAAATAACATCTTTGAAATTCCTTCAGAGAGAAGAGGCTTGAGAAGAAAAGAGTCGATGGGTGGATCCGGCAATTCCCCGCCTTCCATCGTTGTGAGTAGTCTCGATACGGCTTCCGCTGCGTCGACGTTTTGTACACTTCCTGCTTTCACACTGGCATAAGCAACCGCTGGCATCAAACCTCGTTGTCTGAGGCGTGCCGCAAGCATTTTCCTGCCACGCTGCAGACGCCCACGGATTGCACCTACGGTCGTATCAAGGTGAACTGCCAAGTCCGGTACCGTCATCGACTCGTAGTGGTGCAATACAATGACCGCACGATACTTTTCGGGCAGATCAGACAACTCTTCATCCAACACGACTGACTCATGCCGATGAGCCAGTTGATCAAGTGGATCTGCGACAGGGGCGGGTCGATCACCAAGTGGCTCAAATCGAAGACGATTTTTTTTCCACGTAGCGACGGCTGATCGCTGAGCCACACGCTGCAACCACCCGGGGAGTCGTTCGGGATGCCGAATCGAGCCAGCATTGCGCGCCAAATATAAAAACGTTGTCTGAAAAGCATCGTCAACATCGACTTCTCGTGCACAACCTCGTCGGCAGACCGACAATACCATCACGCTATATCGCTTAATCAATTCGGCAAGCGCCGGGCTCAACTGATCTCGCGCCCATGCATCAAGCAGGTCAGCATCCGACACATCACAAAGCCATTCTTGATTAGCTTCATCCGAAGGAACTGCCACAATCGTTTCAGAAAAGTTGCCCATAACTATTCAATCTAGTGGTTCAAGAACCACCTCCGGCGCGCTAATTCCGGATTTTTTTCGAAAGACACACCGAGGCAACACCAAATGAACACGAGGCATTCAATTGAGATCCTCGACACTCATTACGCATGATCAACCGAAACCAAATCATCAATTCGGCTGCTTTTAGAAAGACTTTGGGCCAAGCAAGCGCTGACATCCAAATCAGACGACTGAAGATTTGGCTGCACCATGCACGCGCCTCAGACTTTATGCTTGTCCTGAGTACTCAAACTCAACTATTCGTCGTCGCGATCACGCTTCGCACTCTCGCGTGCACCAGAATCCCGCTTTACGCCCTCACGAGAAACCTGATCACGCTTTTCCCCGGATCGAACCTCACTATCCCGTTTGCCTCCCTCACGCGGAGCAGATCCACGTTGTCGTGCCACCATCGCGCGATGAAACTCTTCCAGAGTGATCATCCGGTCATCACCTGCTTGCTGTGAAAAGAATCCCATTTCACGAGCACGGCGCTCGGATGTCATCTCACCCTCTCGCATCGCCAACCACTCATCAAAAGAAACTCGCTGGTCACGATTCTTATCGTAGGCTGCAAAAATACGTGTTGCCTGCCTCAGCAAGGGATCATTTGAAGCCCTCACCTGTGACGCGCTGGCTCTTTCACGCGGCATGTCACCTTCGCGGCGTACCCTGTCGGTGGTGTTTCGAGCCGGATTGTCAGTTGCTGCCCCTCTACGGTCACGATTGCCAATCTGCTGTTTCAGTTGGGAAACTTCTGACCGCAATTGCTGAATCATGTTCCAGAGCGCACGCTCTCGGTCATTTTGAGGCTGGAAACGAATGTCACGATCGGTCGTCTGCCCTTCGCGTGGCTGGTCACGTTCTTGACTCCGTGGCTGGTCACGTTCTTGACCACTGGCAAACCCGGTGATCACACAACCAAGGATCAATACTGTGAATAAAATTGTATGACGCATAAGTCTCTATCCCTGTGTTTGAAGTTGCACCGGCATCACATGCGTTCAACCAGACAGTCAAAAACATAATGATGGGGACAGTATATCCAACACGCCGAGTCGCACTCATTCCCACAGCACCATTTCGGAATGGAAAAGAGTTTTTCAGCTCAACCTGCCCGTTGGTTAGTAAACAAATAGACACGCATTGGAAGGGACCACAAGATGAATCTGCGAATTACGATTTGCTATTCAGTAGTGCCAACGCAGTAGAGAAATTTGCCGGTCCTTAAAAAGAGTTCGTT
>Ga0315331_10001352_pt1 | contig 18296 bp, 12 predicted proteins | sample M160m34915metaG_FD_203456 | JGI IMG/M metagenome (GOLD analysis project Ga0315331, IMG submission 203456) | Ammonia-oxidizing marine archaeal communities from Monterey Bay, California, United States - M1 60m 34915 | ecosystem: Environmental > Aquatic > Marine > Intertidal zone | place: USA...
AGAACGTGAGAGGACATCAGCAATAGACTTGGATCATCTATCCTACCAATAACCTTAAATGCAAACAGTCCTCATTTCAGCGAAGTTGAAGGTTGGAATATTATTCAGCTAATCTTCGATCTTATTTTTGAACCCGAAGCATTCTACGAAAAGTATCAAAAAGGCATTAATTGTAGATGCGAACATCGTTGATGCTGTCATTGAGTTGGCCCTCTTTCGTCATTTCGCACAGAACCTTACATGGTCCAAGACGAGGAATTTTCCTGCAAGAAGATCATCGAAAAAGTAACGTAAAAAATCCTCAACGTTATTTTTCTCTCTTAGAATCTGGCCTTGACTCCATCAAGATTGAATACGGTTGAATACATTGAAATCTTGTCACGAGCATTTTTTTACACCATCGTATTGCCTATTCTCATGAAAGTGTTTTCCAGAAAATGTATGGTGATCATGAGCCTTGAATGGGCTTTGGGTCTTTTTGTGATGGCTTTATTCCTGTCAGGGTGCGGGCCTCAAAACAACAACCATCAATCCAATGCTGCATCCGTCGCATCGTTTCCCAGCAAAACGATCACAATCGTTTGTCCTTGGGGTGCTGGAGGAGGCACGGATAGAGTCTCAAGATATCTAGCAGATGCTCTAAAGAGCTCTATGGGCGTCCCATGTGTAGTTCAAAACAAAACGGGAGGAAGTGGCGCCGTCGGTCATTCATTTGGGTCCAATGCCAAAGCGGATGGCTATACCATCACGATGGGTACTTTTGAATTGAGCACGATGCATTGGATGGGGATTTCTGAGTTATCACACAAAGCATTTATTCCTTTGATGCAAGTGAATTCAGATGCTGCCGCCTTGATTGTTCGCAAAGACGCCCCCTGGAATACGCTTGCTGAGTTTTTAGATCATATCAAAGCAAACCCAGGAAAGGTTCAGATGTCGGGTACTGCGTCTGGAGGTGCCTGGGATCTTGCACGTGCCGGCTTTCAAATCGCCGCTGGATTGCCAGTTGATGCCGTTTTATGGATTCCTACCGAGGGATCAGCTCCTTCGCTGCTGGAATTAATGGGTGGCCATATTGACGCTGTCTGTTGCAGTGTTCCTGAGGCGGCCACACAAATTGAAGCTGGAGAACTGCGTGTTCTTTCGGTCATGTCCTCCGAACGACTGGCGGAATATCCTGATTATCCAACCTGCAAGGAAGCGGGCATTGATTGGGAGATGGTCGGATGGAGAGGTTTACTGCTTCCACTGGATACCCCTCAGGAAATAGTGACCCAATTAACTCTGGCTTTTCAGGAGATTACCCAATCGGATACTTACCAGTCTTTTATGAAGAAAAACAGATTTGGGATTGAGCTTAAACAAGGCCCCGCCTTTGGTGAATTCCTGAAGGCTGAAGATGCCAAGTGGCAAAAAGTCATTCAGGCAACAGGTTATGCCAGTCCGGAATGACAATGCTCTTTAACCCAACGATCATGCAAAGGATCGCTGGCATTGTGTGGTTGGCGCTGGGCTTGACAGCCGTGTTGCTTGCAACGGGTATTCAGAAGCCAGGATTTGGTTCGAATCAAGATCCCGGACCACAGTTTTTTCCCATTTTATTGGGAGCTATCCTGGCGGTGGGTGGGTGTATTTTGCTCTTCAAAAGCTTCTACTCAGAAACGACTCAAATAGAATCATCTAGAGGACCATCGAACCATGGCACCCTACTCTTGTTTGTGCTTGGCTTTGTATTTTATCTGTTGGCGATGCCCTGGCTTGGCTTTTCGGTGGCCTCAAGTGTCTTCATCTTCTTGATGATCTGGTTGCAGGGCAGCCGATGGTTTTTTGCCATGCCTGTGGCTCTAGGTCTTGTAACAGGCGTGCAGATATTGTTTGGATATCTATTCCATGTTCAGCTTCCATCGGGGGTGCTGAGCTTGCCGTTTTAGATTGTCTTGAACGTTTTCCGGCTACCACATCATGAAGCTCGAGGAGCTCCCGCGTTATGCTTGCTAACCCCTTCAACAGGTTCAGGGCTGTCTAGGTGTGTTATTTGCTGGTGATGAATCCGGGTCGATCGCACTCCACGCATTAATAATATTGATTTTGACCGTAGGGTTTCTTTCTTTCTCCAACGCTTCTTTGAGCATTGGAAGTGCGGGTTTACCGGCCTTTTCACCCATCATCATCAGCACGTATGCAGCCATTTCCCTGACATTAGCCTCCTTATCCTCTTGGAGAACTTCCACTACCAAATCAATCGCAGGTGCTGCATTTTCTCGACCGTCACCAAGTTCAACCAAAGCATTGAGACGATTATCGGCATCATCACTCATCAATTGATCCATCAGGGTGGCAACATCAATATCTTTCGCCACCGCCTCAGGTGTGCCCCCACCTCCGCAACCCGTTAACAAGGTGCTAGTGATGGTAACTGCTGCAATGAATGTCATCAGTGTGTTGAAGAATTTGATCTGCATGTGAGGATACTGTCGAAAAAGGTCGGTGGTGTTCAATAAAAAAGCCCACTGGAATTTCCAGCGGGCTTGCATCGGATCCAAATTAAAAATCAACGTGCTCCAACAGGAAGCCTGTGTCCTGCCTTGCGCTGTGTGCGCAAGGCCAGCCAGAGCACATCAGGATCTGTGGCTGTCGCATTTGGTTTTTGAAAACCAGCAATCCTGACAGGATTGCTTTGCTGCGAGTTTGAAGAGGTCCATTTGTGTACTTCGGAGTGTCCATCTGCAAATGCCAGACCCCCTGCTCCGTTGTGGTAATTGGCAGGTGTGTCGATCCATGGGTTACCTCTTTGCAATTCAGGTGTGAAACAGCCCGCATCGTTGATGCTGTCAGGATGCTCGTCAGCATAAACCCAAGTTTCCGATGGACCCGGGTCTGTCAGGCCAGACATTTTGGCGGTTTCCGTGGCATAATCTCGAGCAGACCATGCGGCTGCTCCTCCTGGATTTGTCCTTGAATCGCAAGTGCCAACGCGGATGTTTCCTGAAATACTCCTCACACGCTCACTCCAACCCAAACGCCGCTGTGCCGCACTCATCTTATTGTCTGAAGGACATTTGAAGATATTTTTTGCATTGGAAAAGTAGGATGCCAGCACAGAATATTGTGGGTCCAAAAGATACTGTACATTGGTATTGTCCTGTCGACTTCCCCAGTCCAACCATCCAGTGACCCAGGAGCCTTTTGCTGTACCACTCCCATGACATGAATTAGGGAACCTGTCTTCGCTGTCTCCCAAATACATGTGTGTGGCAAGCATGAGCTGTTTGGTATTATTCATGCAAAGAATGCCTTTGGCTTTGTCTTTGGCCTTGCTCAATGCTGGTAACAGCATTCCCGCCAGGATGGCAATAATGGCAATCACCACCAGAAGTTCTATCAGTGTGAAGCCGGCTGCCATCGGGCGACCTGCTTTTTTGATGCTTTTCTTAATGTTCATGCTTCTTTGGACTATTTAGAATATTTTCTAAGGAAAATTATTATCGAGATGGGATTGTTCGGACAAGTGTGTTTTTAAGGGCACATTGAGAAAAGATTTTCCTGCTGATCAGCCGTTTTCAGAATTTAAATAGTCCTATCTCTTTTGGTTTATTTATTGTGCCAACCAAAGCGATCTGAGATGGGCCAGAACACAAAAAATTGTTTACCGATCACCTTCTTGCGAGGGAAGTCCAGCCAGTTACGACTATCATAACTGTTCATCGTGTTGTCGCCCATTACGAAATAGTGGTTATCTCGAATCTTGTATTCTGAATCACCATCAGGAAATTGAGAGTTCATGGCAAGGTGAGGATAATTGTTTTCTATGGCAATTTTTCCATTCACATGACCAGAATAAAGGCTGTCTTTCGGAGGGCGATTGCCGAAGGAATAAACCATTTCGAATCCGGGGTCACTGGCCTCGAGCCGTGTTCCATCAATGTAAGCATGTCTGTCATCACCGATCCGGATTTTTTCCCCACCCAAGCCAACGAGGCGTTTGATGTAATGTGTATTCTGGGTCAACTTTGGCACGCCTGTTGATTTAAAAACAATGGTTTCTCCTCGATCTGGTCTTCGGAAATTATAGGTAAATCGATCTACAAAGAGGTGATCCCCACTCACTACTTTCAATTTGATGATGTCATCACCTTCCTTGAATTCCATTCCGTTCTGCAAACTGGCGCGAGTCCATAATGAATCGGGTGGAAACCAAAGAGTGTATTTTTGGCTACCGATCATGAAGCGTTGTTTTGAGATGAAGGGAATAATGTTCACTGGCTTTGTGTCGATCGTGCGGAACGTACCAGAATTCTTGGCCTTTACCTGATAATATTTTTCTCCCTTGACCCATGAAAAATAGATCTTTTTCAAACCTGAAGGGATTTCAGCATCTGGTTTGTATTTCAGATTCTCCTCGGTAATACCAAAAAAAGTAGGTTGGGCTGATCCTGAAGGGATGGCCATTGGTTGAAAGAAGAATGATCTAAAAGCCAGCACAACGGCTGCTGCGACCAGAAACACTTCGATATTCTCTCTGAGACCGGCGTTGGGGTAAGGTTTTAACCACTGGTTGGCAGATTTCTCGAGAGATTCCAATGAATCCTCCAAATTGAGCGCACCCTCTTTTTGGTTGATCGCATCGGTTACTCCTTGAATGGATGACTCCAAAGACTCAATGGCCTTTGGCTGCATCAAGTCACGCTGAGCGTTCACATATTTCCATACATGATGGCGCATTTGAACCGCAGTCCGCACCTTTTTGGATGTCAACCAACGTATCGCAAAATTAATCATGATTTCAAGACCTGAACAAACGCCTCTTGCGGGATATTTACCGATCCCACTGACTTCATGCGCTTCTTACCCTCTTTTTGTTTCTCCAATAATTTACGTTTCCTTGTGATGTCACCGCCATAACATTTTGCGGTTACGTCCTTACGCAGGGCTCGCACCGTTTCACGGGCCACAATTTTTCCACCAATGGCTGCTTGAATTGCAACTTGAAATTGTTGACGTGGAATAACTTCAGATAGTTTAGCTGCCAATGCTCTTCCCCGATATTCAGCCTTGGAGCGATGGACGATGCATGAAAACGCATCCACCGATTCACTATTCACGAGCATATCCAGCTTGACCATATCCGATGCATCATAATCATCATACTCATAGTCCATGGAACCATATCCTCGGGTCAAACTCTTGATCCGATCATGAAAATCGATGAGGATTTCATTAAGTGGGATGCGGCAAGTCAACATGACGCGAGCATCATCCAATGTTTCAGTGTGAACCAGCAATCCCCTTTTTTCCGAGACCAAAGCCATCATGTCTCCGATGTATTCATTTGGGCAAATGATGAATGCTTTCACCATCGGTTCCTCAATCACTTCGATATGATTGATCGCAGGTAAATGCGCGGGGTTATCAACTTCCTGGGTAGTTCCATCAGTCATCTGCAACCTGTAAACCACACTTGGATAGGTTGCGATGATGTCCATTTCGAATTCACGCCTCAGACGTTCCTGAATGATTTCTAGATGAAGAAGCCCAAGGAATCCGCAGCGAAAGCCAAAGCCCAGAGCCACGGATGTTTCTTGCTGGAAGACAAACGCGGAGTCGTTCAACTGCAGCTTGGCAAGATTCGCTTTGAGATGTTCGTAATCGGCGGTGTTGATGGGATAAATGCCACTGTAGACCATCGGATGAATCTCCTGAAAACCAGGTAATGGTGGAGATGGTTTTTTAGCATCCGTCAGCGTGTCACCCATCTTGATATCCAATGGAGACTTGATGTTAGCGGTAAAATAGCCTGTTTCTCCTGCTGTAAGCTCCTTGCGCGGATATGGTTTTGGATTAAAACTTCCTACCTCCTTGATCTCGACGTTTTTTCCGGAATGCAGCAATTTGACGCTCATACCCGCTTTTAAGGTGCCATTGCAAACACGGACATGTGTCACAACGCCGCGATAGGTGTCATAATATGAATCAAAAAGCAGCGCCTGTGCACTTGGAGCCCCCGTTGCCTTTGGCGGTGGAACTCTGGATACGATGGCTTCAAGAATTTCGGAAATACCAATTCCCTTCTTGGCGCTCGCAGCAATGGCATCCTCGCGTGGTATTGCCAGAATATCCTCGAGTTGATTCAAAACTTGCTCAACATTGGCATGAGGCAAATCAATCTTGTTGATCACCGGAATGATAAAAAGATTCTGTTTCATGGCCAGATGGAGATTGGCCACTGTTTGCGCCTCGACTCCCTGAGCCGCGTCGATGATGAGCAAAGCACCCTCACAGGCGCTCATGCTTCTCGACACTTCGTAAGAAAAATCAACGTGGCCAGGCGTGTCGATGAGATTCAATTCATACTTTTGACCATCCTTGGCTTGGTAATACATTGTCACGGGATGCGCCTTAATGGTGATACCCCGTTCTCTCTCCAAATCCATTGAGTCCAGCATCTGAGCCTGCATTTCCCGATCCGAGATCGTCCCCGTCATATTCAACAAACGATCTGACAAGGTGGTCTTGCCATGATCGATATGTGCGATGATGCTAAAATTCCTGATAAATTCCGTTTGCATGCCAATACGTAGCAGCCAGAGATTAAGGGCGTTCGCCCACAAGAAAAGACAAAACATAACTACTTTAGGGGTCAGACCCTACTATTGTTACAAATATATCAATAGTAGGGTCTGACCCCTACTTGTTTCCAAGGCTATTTCTTGCTCTTTTTTTCTGCTTTACGTCGTCTGTCGGCTTCCGCTTGTTTGCGATCGACGTAAGCGGAAACAATCAGCGGGTTATCACGGCTTTCAAAAGCCTTGAGTGCATGATCGTTTGATTCTCGCATGAAACGGGTCATGGCATTGCGGTGTTTTTTGATTGCATCAGAATATGCAGGATCGTTGATCAGATTGTTCAGCGCGTCAGGATCAGATTTGTAATCATAAAACTCCTCCGGTGTTCCGTATTCGAACAATTTCAATCTATCGGCAATGCGGCGGTTCTTTGGCGCCAGCTTTTGCATAGCTCGAAATGTGGCTGTTCCTCGTGTGGCTGTTTTGAAAACACGTTTCCCATCAGACCATGGATTAAAAATGTAGCCAAACCGCTTGGATTCCACACTTCTCATGGGGCTTCGATTACGACCCGAATTTTCGTTGTGAAATTTATAGACAAAATCTCGATCCTTTTGTTTTTCTCCCTTAATCGTCGCAGCAAAGGAGGTTCCGTCAAATCCCTTCGGATGATGAAGGCCGGCGATATCAAGCAGAGTAGGTAACAAATCGACTCCAGAAACCATGTGTTCCTTGTCAACGCTTTCTGGTTTGGTCAATCCCGGCCAAACAATAATCAAAGGTGTTCTTGTGCTATGATGCCATACGGCTGTTTTGGCAAAGGGCAGTGGCATTCCGTGATCAGAAAGAAAAATGATGACGGTGTCATTTCGTTTACCAGAGTCCTCTAACGCCTGCACAACGTTCCCTAAACAATCATCCGCTCTCCTTACGGACGAGTAATAATGTGCCAATTCCAGCCTCACGTCTGGGTGATCGAACAAAAAGCCTGGTATGGGAACTTCAGCCGGATTGTAAATGCGCGAAGGTATGTGTTCATCTTCTACAATGTTCCCTTTCCCGCTCATGGCATAAAAAGGTTTATGTGGATCTGAGATATTGATGTTGAGGCAAAATGGTTTGCCCAGTTTGGCAGCCTGTTCAATGCCCCGCTTTGTGGAACGATAATAAGAGCTGGGATCTTTCGTATGCTGTTTTTCATCCTCGAGGATGGTCAGGTCTTCATCCCATCCATAAGGCTGGTAGGGTGTCGAATGCGAGACCTTGCCGCGAATAGCCACATAATACCCACCCGCCTTCATGAGGTCCACCATGTGAGGATAATCGGGATTCCTGACCTTATAAAAACCTTCTACTCCCGTGTTGTGAGAATATCGACCCGAGAACAGGACATTGCGGCAGGGGTAACAGCTTCCTGTCTGTACGTGAGCGTAATGATAGCGAAGGCCCTGCTGAGCAAGTCTGTCGATCTGAGGTGTAGTATCAGGTAATTGACAGCCAAACACACCCACGGAATCGCAACTCATGTCATCAACAGTCACAATGAGAATATTGGGTCTGGATTTCTCCGCAACAATAGAAAAAGGTAGCAAGAGAGCAGAGCAGAGGACTGCCAAAACGTAACTCGGATTCATGGCGGAATTCTTACCTTACAGGTAAAAAAAGTCACTCCAAAAAAAGCTCCTGAAAAGTATAATTATTCGGGGAAAATAAATGAAATATTCAACGAAGTGTTATGATTCTCTCCCATTCAGTGGAAGAAAAAGATAGCCTACCGAATTTTCGAGATCTGCAATGTCAACTTGGCTTCATATTATTGGGGATGCCTAATTTAATATAAATAAATGCATTAATTATAATAAAAAATGTAGTTTGTGTTCAGATCAAATTTTGAATTATACTTTTGCACTATCCAAGACTAATTCCATGTATTTAAATTTGCAGGGAAGTTGCTAAAACAAAAATTCAATGGAAAAGGAAAGGTAACCCGATCAAGACTTTTATTTTCATAAATAAAACTCATTGACTGGATGTTGTGTCTCCTATGAGCTTCAAATTATGGTTAGAAATTTTAGTATTTTGTTTTGAATATGCATCAGCCAGATCAGATATTTTTTCTCCTCCAATGAAAAAGGAACTTAGTTTTTCCGTTTCGCTATACCAGCTCATAAAGGCATTTATCGTATCATCTGAAAGATCGAAGGAAGCAGGTTCCAACCCTCTCTGTTTAGCTATGAAAAAATCTGATAAGGCAAGCGTTTCCTTTGGAGAAAGTTGAGTTAAAAATCCATGTGGAAAATGATTCATGTGTAGTATTTCTCTCGAATGATTATAAAGAAATGCCTCTCCATTTCGAAGGAAAGTTATGGTTCGCTGCCATGGAGGAACTTCGGAACGGTTTTGGATAGGACCAACAATTACTTTTCTGGCTTCAGTATCCCAGATGCGGACAGTGCCGGAGTCAGTGACAGTTAGGACAAAAGATTCCCTGATCCTTTCTGGATATTCTTCTATGACCTCGACTCTGTTCTCATGTTTTAATTCGAACTCCGGTTCCTCAGATTGATTATCCAAGTTCCACAGCCTCACATATGAATCGCTGGATCCTGTGTAAACGGCATTTTTGTAATCGGAAAAGGTGATACTCCTCACGGCATAGTCATGAGGGAGAATTTTGATTGGTTGACCTGTTTTTGTCTCCCATATTTTGACAAGATTTTTGTCGCTTCCGACAATGCTTGAAGCTGCTAATTTTGAACTATCTTTAGAAAATGTCAGTCTACCTCCAAAGCCGAATTTGTAAGCCAGTGTTATCGGATTCCCAAAATTTTTGTCAGCTGAAAACATGAGAGAAGTTCCATCTTGAGAAATACTTGCAAGATACTTTGAATCCGGAGAGAAATATAGATCACGGATTATGTTGTTGTGCCTGCCTATTGTTTTGGAAACTTCTAATTTATCGGTCTCAATCAAATTTATTATATCCTCATCCAGAACTGCGTAAGCAACTCTTTTGCCATTTGATGATAATGCCACAGCGGTAATATTTCGTTCTGGCTCTGATTCCGAAAATGAATATTCAACCAGTTTTTCGTGTGAAGCCGTGTCCCAAATTGTAAACCCTCTCCAAGAGTTCTCTCCATTTTCGTAAATAGCCGCTACTTTCTTTCCTTGGTCTAGGATAGCAACTTTTCCTATTCTGTTGGTTGTATTAATGACTTTTGGCGCGAAATAACTGTTTGATTTACTCCATATTTTTATTTTGCCCGTTTCATCACCTGTGAGGATAAAGTCTTGCTGAGCGGATATGGCAGTGCCTGTGATTGGTGCGTCATGAGAGAGGAAAGTTTTCAATGGTCTACCACTATGGATATCCCATTCGTGGAATTCTCCATTAAGCAGACCACACATTATTTTCTTTCCCTTTTCGTCAAATTCTACCCCGAGAATCGTATCTCGAGAATAAAATGGTGGTGTCAAAATTTTTCCTGTTTTGGCATCCCATATCGATATTCCATTATTATCTGTTGTTGTGACAACTTTTGAATCGTCTGGGCTGAATTTCGCCCACCAGGCAAAAACGTCATGCTGCATAACTGGGCTTTTTAGCGCGCCTGTTTTCAGGTCCCAAATGTATGCTGTCTTATCAAGCGACGCCGTTACTAGAGAGCTATTATCTGAGGAAATATCCATTCCTATGATATTTCGCTTGTGGATGGAGGAATTTTCCCAAATCAGGTTTTTGAGGCTTTGATTGTAGACCATTACCTGTCCAGCTGAAAAACTACCTATTCCTAGGGCAAAAAACTCACCATTACCGCTGAAGGTGCCCACTGGGTCGAAAACATCTGTATCAGGTAATAGTATTGAGACTGCATGCTGATTATCAGAAATTTCGTGAATCTTCCCTAGGCCGTCTTTTTGGCTAAGTGCGTATAATTGATTTTTCTTCGAGTTCTGGTAAATGTTCGTAAATTGGTGGCCATCGATATGTAACACAATTTCCTGTTTACTTGATTCTAACCATACACATCTTAAGTTTCCCTTCCGATCTCCATGGTAAAATCGATTATTGTCGAAAGAGAAAACTCCACAATCTGATGGCGACTCAGTCAAAATACTTGAAACGATCAAACCATCATTGAGAGAGTAAATTTCGATGTTGAATTTTCCTCCTGATTTTCCTCCAACAGCGATAAACTTTTCATCATTGGAAAAAGCGGAAAAAAACAAACGATCGTAGTTTTTATCAAGTATCACGCCATTCTGAGATTTCAGATCCAAAATCTTTAGCCGAGATGTAAGCCCACTATTGCTGATGCATGAAGCATATCTTTTATTTTGGCTTATTAGACCCCGCATTGAACTTAAATTGAGGTCAAGTTCCATTTCTGCATCTTGCATAATGCCAATATGTTTTGGGAAATGATGCGAAGTTAAAATTGCTCCAAGTTTTGTGATGATACGCGGATCATCCTTTGTATTTCTGTATGTATTTACCAAGAGTTCTAATGCTAGATCAGGTCTGTCTTTATCTAAGTATTGATCGACTGTTTCAAATTTGGAATCGACCAGATATTGACTTGCCACCTGCTCTGATTGGTGCGCTTGGAAAGCAAGAAAGCCTACAAGTATTATCATAACAAAAAGAAAAATCGCAAATACGCGGGATCGTTTTGCCGAAATAGCCTGCATTCGAGCTTTTTGCTTTTCGGCCTCTGCCAAAGCTTTTGCCTGGTCCAGTTCGCGTTTTCTTGCTGCCTCCTTTGCCTTCAGCTCTGCTTCGAAATCTTTTTTCGAATCATCGAGAAACTGCATCGCTCGATCAAAACTGTCATTGATGCGACTTCCCCAGTTCGCGTTGGGTTTATTATGGCTTCTCCACGCCAGTGCGATCTTGAGATCAGGGTCGCGATAATAGCCTGCTTCACCTCGGTGATGGAGCTCAGCCGTTTCACACAAACGACTGTATATTCGAGCTGATTCAGCTTCCTCGCTGACCCAGGTTCTAAGGCGTTTCCATACCCGCATCAGACTTTCATGGGAAATATCGATAATGACATTATCATGCAATTTTACCTTCTCGCCCGGCATGATAAACGTGCGACCGGTAGCGCGAAATGCGTTTATAACCCGGCTTAAATCCTCGCCAAAGTCGCCGGTGATTTCATTGATATCTCCCAAGGGAAGAGGACGCCTGATGCCGCGTCCATTGGACTGCTTTTCCGTGATGGCTTTGAATAGCTTCATGCATATCAGGCGGTGCTGGTCGTCGGGTAAGTCATGGAAGACCTCATCAGCATGGCGTGAAAGGGCCTCTGTCATGCGCCCTATCGCATCGTAATGCTCCAGATCAAGTTCCTTTCCAGAGCCGGACTGAGCCTGCCAGTGATCCCACATGCGCATCAGGGCATGCTGGAGGATGGGGAGTTGATCCGGGTCATCACCAATGTCGTTGAGCAGCTGTTGCTTCAAGCGAGGCGATATATCAGCACCACCCACTTTAACGGGGCCTTCAATGGCACGGGCGCGCTGTTTGCGATTCAATCGGGGAATCAGATACTCCCCTTCATTGACAGCCTCTGCCAGGCCTTGGAATTCGGCACAGTCACCCAGGAAATCTGAGCGCATGGTCAGGATGATAAAAACAGGCACCTCACTTTGACGTGCTGTTTCGAGCAATAACTGGATAAAATGGGATGCCTCCTGGCTAGCTTTTTCGCCATTTTGGCGGAAGCGAAAGATCTCTTCAAATTGATCAACCAATAGGAGAAGATTGGTGCCCTCCTCAATTTCAGAATGACGATAGGCTTCGATGAGCCCCAAACCACTGCGTGTCAGTGTAGCCCGAGTCTGGAGAATATTTTCCTCGTTTTCTTCTCCGAAAAGGTCTGATGCGACCAGCGCTTCAGCAAGGTTGCTCAATGGATCCCCGCCCGGACGCATGATGGCGAGTTCCCATGCAATCGAGGTGCTGGTCATCGTGCCGCCGTGCAGCTCCGGGAGGAGGCCGGCACGTACCAATGATGATTTTCCGCTTCCGGAGGCTCCAACGACCGCAAGGAATCGTGTATTGCCCAACCGCTGGAGGAGTTGTGTCACCTGTTCTTCGCGCCCGAAGAACAGGTAGTTCTCGTCGAATTCAAATGGACGCAGTCCGGGAAATGGATTTCCTTCAAACATACCTATTAATCGTTGGTTTTAATTTTCTTGATAAACGTATCCAGAGGGCCCAGGTCAGCATCAGGGATGTGAATGATTTCAGCCAGATGGGAACGAAAGCGATCCTTGTGGCGTGATTCCGGGGGCGCGATCAAGATAGCTTTTTCCCGAATAGGTTGCTTGCGCCCCTGCCCGGAGGCCTTGATCATATTATTGAGTTTCATGTTTACCCATTGACGGGTAGCGCTGCCAAAATAAATCAGCACGGAGTCGCAGATGCGTAAGTTTTCCATGTGAGCTTCTGCCACGTCAGATTCGGTTCCGGAAAAAACAGGAATCACTACTTCAAGTCCCTGATCAAAAAGGTAATCTTCAATTGCCTCGATCTTCTCTTCATCATTTGGCGGGGCCATCAGATAGACTGTCCTTAGGCCATTATTGGAGTCCATCGTTGCTTCGCCAGCGATGTCTTTTGGTTCTTGCGAAAAATGATCAATGACCAGGCCCTTAAATGTCTCAAAGCTTCCTTCCACAAAGTCCGTGCGTTGGTAGGTGGCTGGATCTACTCGCAGTCGGTCTACAAAGTCCTTTTGCTTTTCCTCGGATGCTTTCAACTGGTTTGGAAGCCAGATCAGGCGCTCCATTTCATTATTTGACGCTTCCTGTGCCGAGATCTGGATTTGACTTTCAATGATGGATTTATCGGCTGCTTCCGGGATCATACCGTAACTGGATCCGAGGAGGTGAATGGCAACATCGGCGCGTTCCATGAATTGGGAGATCAGACCCTTCATGGTTTCCTCATCGAATGGCAGTTGACGATCGGGAAGGATCAAATGCCCGCGCTCGCGCAGGTCCCGAGCAATATTTTCACGGTCTTCGTTTCGATCTGCCGTCGTTGTAGCGAGGTAAACTGTCTTTGCTCCCTGCTTGGGAAGAGTGGTTTCTGATAAACCAATCCTTTTTCCATCCGACTTTTTCAGGATCTCGCAAATTTCGTAAGCCAGATCGTAGATGCGGGTGAAATAATTCTGTCGAGCCTCTTTTCCAAAGGCTTCGTTGTATTCGACCACCTTGCCGGAATCGTTGTCGAAGTCATAAAAATTAAAGCCCAAGACGCTCCCAAAGACTTGTTTTAATTCTGGATGCACGTCTTGTGGGTCATAGGGAGTCTTGACTACCTTCAAGACGCGTGACTTTCCGGCCAAGGCAACCCCACTGCTCAGCTCGGCATTGCGGTAGAACTCCTTGATTTCCTTGTTGCACCATTCGGACTTGATATAACGAGGACTCAAGACGGATACCATTAGTTTGGTATTTTTGAACTGATCTACAATTTCGTTATCAAAGATGTCACTTCCTGAAAGCTTCTGGTCACGCCATATTTTAGGTTTTTCTCCCATTAACTGGGCTAATCGATTTTGCAGCACACGATGGAACTCAGAAATCCAGCCCTTCTGGTCTTCTGAAATGGGAAGATCATCGATATGAGCATAACTGATAAAAAGGTCATTCATAATAATGCTGAGATGTGAAAATGGTCAGTATTCAATGGAGAGATTGACTGCTTAATGTTCCCTGTGGAATAACCCTTTGAGGCATTGGCCCAGTGCCTGTTCACGGTGATATCATCAAGGCTCTCCAATAGGTGATATTCCTATTGTTCACTGCTTACTTAGTAAGCTTGGGACGTAGTCCAATCCATCCAGTACAATGGTAACGTTATTGAGTCTTCGAACGGGTCAAAACTTTTTAAATAAGAGGTTAATGGAATTTTCGCGTCGTAAACCTCCAAAAGATTCCTATCTCGCGAGACCTTTTGACGTGATCTTAATATGCATGTAACAAAACCCCAAAACGTCTTTCAATATCTGAGAGGAATACTTGGAAAATACAGCAGGTTAAAAAATCCATGATTTTCCTAACCTGTTATGGTACCGGCGGAGGGGCTCGAACCCACACTCCCTTGCGAGAACCAGATTTTGAGTCTAGCGCGTCTGCCAATTCCGCCACGCCGGCATGTCGTTGCAGGCAAAAAAACTAAAACGAATCCATCATACTGGCAAGCACTAGTTTAACGTTTTGACCTCCTCCACGAAGTTCGAAAAAATTCAAACTTGGCTGATTGTCTCATTTCCATCATAGTTTTTCCATCCCATGAAAAAGAAAGGTTTTACACTGATCGAGCTTCTGGTGGTGATCGCCATCATTGCTATTTTGGCAGGCATGTTATTACCCGCGCTTAGTCGTGCGAAATCGAAGGCCAAGACCATCAAGTGTGTCAATAACCTGCGTCAGGTGGCACTGGCCACCATTCTTTATGCAGATGATCATGAAGACAAGGTCATCCAGGTCCTGGGGCCAAGTCAGCCTTACTGGTTTCACGCGATTGCCCCTTACATGGGAGACAGTTCCTACGCCGATGATCCGCAACAGAAGTATAACGGCTCCATGCAGACGATTATTTGTCCTTCAGTTAAAAACCGCTCAAAAAAAGATGGCCCTGGAGACAGCAAAACCAATTGGAGCTTCTGGTGGGGCGGGTTTGCTAAAAGCAAGGCAGAGGGCAGCTATACTATCAACTCATGGATGCAGTGGCCCATGGGAAGTTTTTACGAGCCAAAAACGACTGAGGAACGCAATCGCTACTGGGGCATGTATCTCAACAGTAGCGCGAATGTGCCCTTGTATGGTGATGGCAATTGGGTAGACGCCTGGCCACGATCCGAAAACACGCCTCCTCCGAACTACGAAGGTGGGGATAATACCCAGGGAATGCGACGATTTTTTGTCGACCGGCACAATCAGGGGGTTAATCTAGCCTACACGGACGGCCATGTTGGCTATGTTCGCCTGAAAGAACTTTGGGTTCAAAACTGGCACCGGGGTTACCAGCAGCGAACAAATGTAAAAATGCCCATCGCTCGTTAGTGCCCGGCAAAACGATCGCATCAATGGTTTTAAGTTAACGGATCTCCTCGCGTTCGCGCGAAAGATCATTGATTGATCCATGATTCTGTATCACCGCATCGTTGAATCAGTGCTGACTTTCAAATGGATCCGGTTTTTCTCCAGGGCTTTCCATGCATCATCTGAGTTCTCAAACCAACCCTTGAAGACATCATTCACTGAGAGCATGATAGTTGGCCGCGTTCCAACGATTCGAATCCGGCGACCTGCTTTCATGAGACGAATATCTATTTCATGTTCTGACAATAACTTCATATCCAATAAATAATATTGGAAGGGGTGGGTCAAATGTTGTCCGTGGTTGATTCTTTCAAAAAGACGAGAGCGACAACAGAAACCGACCATGAAAACCAAATTTCTTATCTTCAATTGAAATCGGACAGCCATCCTTGAGATCGCATCCAATCAGCACAACGATGATCCCAGGTGGTGACGGGTGATTTTGTCTTTCGCAAACCATATCCATGGCCTCCTTGAGCATAAATATGCAACTCCGAAGCCACTCCCATATTTTTCAGAGCATGCATGAGGAAAAGGCAACCCTCTACAGGAACTCGATCATCGAACGCATGCGCCATGAAAGTAGACGGTGACTTTTCATGGATCTGTATATGATCTGGAAGCCCGGTTTTGTTTTTATTCACTAAACCGGCGGGGTAGATGAGGATGTTGAAATCGGGCAGATGTGATGCCTGATCCACGGCATCCCGTTGCGCATATTGACGTACGTTAAGATAGGCGGTCAGCGCTGCCGTTTCTCCACCAGCCGAAAATCCCAGAATACCGATTCGTTCTGGATCAATATTCAAATACTCAGCCTGATGCCTTACAGCACTGACAGCCCGCTGCGCATCTTGAACAGCTGAAATCCATCTGCGTCCTTCCCGGTCACGCGATGGTACCCTGTATTTCAAAATGAAGGCAGTGACCCCAAGCTCATTCAGCCAGCCTGCCACCTCCGTGCCTTCGAGATCCCAGGCAAGAATGTAGTGTCCACCTCCAGGGCAAATCACCACGGAAGTACCGTTTGATTTGTCTTGATCCGGACGATGCACCGTGAGGGTGGGGCTGGAGACATTGCCCAATCGAATGACTCTTCGATCAGCTACTAAATCACTGTCCGGTTTTGTGGTATCGATTTCGCCCGTAAGTTCCATGTTCGGTGCGGGAGGCGTTGTTTTCCAAAGCCGTATGACCTCAAGGCCTTGCTCGCGGCTTTCAGCAGAACGAAGGATAGTAGTGGCTGCGAATGAGAACAAAACAAGAACGACAATGATCAGAGAACACTTTGATTTCACAGGGCGTTTCATAAAACAATCAATGGGGTCTTTTCGACAAGTGATTCACACCCCTGATGATCTACCATAAGGGTTCTTAATTGAAAGTCTCAAAACACTCCTTTGGCATTGAATAGATTAGAAAAAATACTTATATACAACATAAGTTTAGTTAATAATATAGGCTATTCAAATTTAAGCTTTCATGGGCTAACGAATTCAGATCGATTGAGATCTCAATAAATAAAAATCTATATAATTCACTTAAGGTGTGCGGTTTACATTTTTTAAAAAAGGAGATATTAAGTTCAAATCTAGTAGTTTCCTTGCGGTCGTCCAACGTTCCAAACGTTAATCAATATGGTTTTTTATTTGAGATTTAAATCTAGAACACATTGATCCAAGACGATCGCGCCATCTGATACACGCCAAATCACCCAAAACGCTGATCACAAAATTCAAACCATCAATCGGAAAATTTTGGGTTCAATATTTTTTAAAAAGCATGAATATACGCACCTTTAATTGGATCCCTTGTGTGTCAAAAACTTCAACAATCAGCATCGTAAGATGCTTGGACCATTGGATGAAAAAACATGTTTTACCATGGAAGACTTCTTCAACTACAGTAATGGATTTTTCTTAAAAAGGGGCCGACTCAGTGGCAAATAAAGCCTTATTTAACGCTTAAAATTATCTTCTGAAAGTAACCAATAGTCTTATCGCTGCGTGATCGTCTCAACTTGAATCTCATCGTTCTTTGAGAATCAGACCGGAGTGATATGAAACAATTCTCGACTGCATTTTTCCAATAGAGTGACGATTCATTTACTTTCATTAACTCTGATAAACCTTTAATTCTGGCATAGCAAGTTAGCCAAAATAATTTGTTTCTCCACTGGAATCATGCAGTGCCTGCGCCAACCAATGTTTGTTTCTATAACCTTAAAAATAGTTGTGCATACTGTTGGCCAACTTTGATTTTTCAAAGTGATTGTCTGAAACGTCGGAAGACACCTTTTCTCGTTCAATAGAATTGAGTTCAGATATTAGTCACACGACAGTTCGATTAAAATTGTAATCGAGATTTCCATAATTAAGGCTTACACGGCTAAGAAGAATGTGACATCAAAAATAAAAAATCATCCCGAAAGATTCCATTCATTCATACGAGAAAGTAATCGGTATAAGGAATCATTGTCTGGGTAGATACCTAAAACCTAAAGGCGATCAGAACCTGCCCATGCTCCTCGTCAGAGGATCTTTGATACCCTACTAACTGATCTTAGTAAGATTGGTCAAAAACCAAATTGCAGTTGGTTTG
>Ga0315331_10001357_pt1 | contig 18264 bp, 17 predicted proteins | sample M160m34915metaG_FD_203456 | JGI IMG/M metagenome (GOLD analysis project Ga0315331, IMG submission 203456) | Ammonia-oxidizing marine archaeal communities from Monterey Bay, California, United States - M1 60m 34915 | ecosystem: Environmental > Aquatic > Marine > Intertidal zone | place: USA...
CCAGCCCTTCGATCCATACATCACTAGCGGCCGCCCGGGCTTCTTCCTGCAACAGGTCTGCATCCCGCCGCAATCTCCATGCCAGCGGGGTCGAACCCGTTAGCAGGATACGGGCAATCACATGGTCGGATTGCTTGGCGGACTCCAAGGTGTTCAATTCAAGGTCAATAGCTTGCCGGACACCGTTCCAGCTATCTATCCCGGAAATGTCGAGCGCAGGCCGCGCAAACTCCGCGACGCTGACATACCGTTTTTCCAGTGAAATCTGCCGGTCATCATGTACTGTCACCAAGGTAACGGATTTGGCGCCTGCTTCATTCACATGCCGTCCCTGCGGGATGCCCGGCATCACAATGGCTGGCGTCTCCCGTTGGATTTGTCGCTTGTGGATATGGCCGAGCGCCCAGTAGTTAAACCCATGGGCCGCTAAATCTGCGATGGCGACGGGGGCGTAAACATCATGACCTTCTGCGCCATCTGGGCTGGTGTGCAACATCCCGATATTGACGGAGTCAGCGACTGGCCCATCGAAACGGGGCAGCAGGCTGTTCGGCACCTGCCCAGCCGGAAAGCTGGTGCCATGGATCGCGATGGCCGGCGCGCCGTCGTGGGAGGGGATGTGCAGAATTTCAGCCGTGCGCGTACTGTACGTTTTGACGCTTTCCGGCAGGTCCAGCTGTTTCGTGATCCTGGACTTGGCATCATGGTTGCCACGGATCAAGCAGACCCGCACGCCAGCATCGCTGAGCTTCCGCATCTGGCTTCCCAGGAAAGCTGCCGTCTTCATGGATGTCTGATCGCCATCATATAGATCGCCTGCGATAAGCAGGGCATCGACGTCCTCGTTGAGGCAAAGGTCTACGATCCGCTCAAAGGTTTGCCGTGTGGCGGCGTCTACCAGCGCGGCCAAATCAGGGTCCCTGAGCGCCAGGCTTTTCAGCGGCGAGTCCAGGTGGATATCTGCGGTGTGGACGAAACGGAATGGCATTGGGCCGTTATAGCGCCTGCTCGATCCATTTGGCATGGGCCAGCATTGCATCATCCCCGTGCAGAGACCCAAGGACTTGTATCCCCATCGGCATGCCGTTCGGGCCAGTGAAGACCGGCAGTGTCACGCACGGCAGGAAGAGCGGCGTCCATACGGCGCCAACGGCGGCGGAGCCAGTAGCGTCTATGCCAAGCGGCGCCTCGCCGAGCGCTGATGGCGTCAGGATAACGTCAACATCTGCGAACAGCGCTGGCAGCATCGCTTGGCAGCGATACATGTGGGCTAGGGCGAATTTATAGTCTGCCAAAGTGGTGTTGAGGCCGTCTGTGATGCGACCATCCCGCAAACGTTGGCTGATCTGGTCCCAGTGCTGGTCAATCTCAAATGCGAAATTGCGCGCGAATTCGTAAGCTGAGATTGGGCGATGCGTATCAGGTAGGCTCGCGAATTCTGGCGGTAGCGTGATATCGCGAACGGATGCGCCCGCAGCCTCCAACCGGGATGCTGCAGCATCGATATCATTGCGGAGGGCTGGGTCTACTTCATCCCATACCAGATCACGGCATATGCCGATGCGGGGCTTTGCGGCTTCTAGGTTCGGCACCGGTGCGCGCAGCAGCACGGCGCGGAGGAGGGCAATATCGTCAAGACTGCGGGTGATGAGGCCCAGGCGGTCGAAGGTGCCTGCGGCCTCCCGCACGCCAGACATGCGGAAATCACCCTGGGTCGGGCAATAGCCGTGGACACCGCAGAATGCGGCGGGCCGGATCGTCGATTGCGTTGTTTGGGTGCCGTAAGCCAGTGGCGCCATACGCGCCGCGACTGCAGCTGCGGATCCAGAGGAAGACCCGCCTGGCGTGCGCGCTGTATCCAGCGGATTAGCAGTTTCATTCGGGCTGAGATTAGCGAATTCGGTCGTAACAGTCTTTCCAATCAGCATTCCGCCTGCCGCCCGTGCCATGGCGATGGGCGATGCGTCTGCAAACGGTTGTGCGCCCTTATATATGGGCGAGCCATAGCCAGTCGGCATGTCATGGCTGTCGATGATGTCCTTGGCGACGAAGGGAACGCCATGGAGCGCGCCTGAGGCCGATCCCTCGTCCAGCGCCCGCGCTGCGTCCAGCACTTGGTCTGGATTGAGGTATGCAAAAGCGTGGACACCTGGCTCGAGCGCCGCTGCTTTCTCCAAGCAACTCCTGGCAAGCGTTTCGGCGGTTAATGATCCGGCGCTAATGGCGGCGGCGGCTTCGGTCGCGGTCAGGTCATGGGGCTGCATGGGATTAGCCTACAATGCCGATTTGCCAGGGAATAAATTCGTGGCGGCCGAGGTCAAGCAGCTCGCTCTTGGTTGGCTTGCCGCTGGCTGTATCCAGTAAGTGCTGGAAGATTTCCTGGCCCATGGCTTCCATATCCGCGTTGCCGTCCAGAACCTTGCCGCAGTTGATGTCCATGTCTTCTTCAAGTGCTTGGAACATCGGGCTGTTGGTCGCTAGCTTTATGGATGGTGTGGGCTTCGCGCCAAAGCAGGACCCGCGCCCGGTCGTGAATGCCACCAGGTTAGCGCCGCCTGCGATCTGGCCAGTGGCGGAGCAGGGGTCGAAGCCCGGCGTGTCCATGAACACGAAGCCGGATTGGTTCACCCGTTCTGCATATTCATAAACCGCCATCAACGGCCCTGTGCCGCCCTTCATGGCGGAGCCCAAGGATTTCTCTAGAATATTGGCGAGGCCGCCTTTCTGGTTGCCAGGGCTGACGGTGCCATTGATTTGCACGTCGCGCCCGACAGCGTAAATATCCTTCCACCAGCGAATGCGTTCAATCAGCTTTTCGCCGATCTCAACTGTGGCGGCGCGTGCTGTCAGCGTGTGCTCAACGCCATAGATTTCGGGTGTTTCTGAAAGAATGCCGGTGCCGCCATGGCGGGCCAGAACATCAATCGCGCGGCCAAGCCCCGGGTTTGCGGTGATGGAGGAAAACGCATCCGATCCGCCGCATTGCAAGCCAACTTTGATATGCGCCGCAGACGCTTGCTCGCGTGTGCATGTGTTCGCTTCAGCCAGCATTTCTTCAACAATTGCGATGCCGCGCTCTATGGTTTTGCGGGTGCCGCCTTGCTCTTGCATGATCATGGTGCGGAGGTTCGGGGTTTCCGTCAGGTCCTCCGCGGCGAACAATCCGCCCACCTGGCAGCGCTCGCAGCCAAGGCCAACGACCAGCGCGCCAGCCACATTGGGGTGCTGGATATAGCCGGACAGCGTGCGGTGCAGCAGGTCCATCGGCTCACCGGTCATTTCCATGCCGCAACCCATGGCATGGGCGAATGCGGCGACGCCATCGACATTCGGGTATGCTGCTAGCCTTTCGTTCGTGAAATGATCTGCAACGGCGTGAACAACCGTCGCCGAGCAGTTCACGGTGGATACAATGGCGATGAAGTTCCGGGTACCGACCCTGCCATCACTGCGCTTATAGCCTTGGAAGGTGGCGCGCTCGGTTTCCGGCAGTTCCGTTACTGGCTTGAACTTGGTCGCATGGGCGTAGTCGCGGTCAAATTCCTGGAAGGCGATATTGTGATTATGCAGCATCTCACCAACCTGTAGGTCCCGCGCTGCAAAGCCAATGATCGTGTTGTATTTCAGGATCGCCTCGCCCTCTGCCATATCCCGAACGGCGACCTTATAGCCCGGCGGCACGATTTCGCGTGTGCGCACATTCATCCCGGGCAGCGCAACGTCCGCTTCGAGTTCCCTCCGCGCCACCGCCACATTGTCATTTTCGTTGAGGCGAATGATCGGCGGGTTCGTATCAGCGTCGAGCATGGGGCAGTCCTTTAGAGAGGTGTGGCGTCGTAATCGATGATAGTGGCGGAAAGCGGGTCTGTTTCCAACACGGCGCAGCTTAGGCGGCGGCCGTTGGAGCTGTCGCGGGCATCACCGGCGGAACCGGGATTGATGATCAGTGTGTTGTTGAGGGTCTGGATGGTTTGGCGGTGGGTGTGGCCATACATCACGACGTCTGTGTCGGTATCGCCAAACCGCGCCATTTCCCGGTTTTCGGGGATGATATATGCCCCGCGCGGCTCCCACGGCGTGGAGTGGCAAAGGTGCAGGCGGCGGCCATCCAGCACGATATCGCGGCGGAGCGGTTGATCCGCCAGCCAAAGCGCGTGATCTTCCTCGATGGATGGCGCGGCCCTGGCACGGACACCGCCAATCCCGAAGAACGTCTCCTCATGATTGCCCTGAATAACCAGAGCGTCCTGGGTACGGAGCTCTGCGACGACTTCATTTGAAAACCGATACTCAAAGATACTGTCGCCAAGGCACAGTAGCTGATCGATCTCACCCATAACATCGAGAGCGGATTTAAGGCCAGTGATATTGCAGTGGATGTCCGAAACAATGCCGATCCGCATAGCCGCTTTAAACCGCCTTCTTCGGGAAAAATACGGCTTCGATCTTGTGGCCATCAAGGTCGCGGATGAAGGCACCAATATATGTTGTGACTTCGGCTTTCCGCGGCCCTGGCGGGCCGTCGCATTGACCACCGCCAGCCAATGCGGCGGCGTGGAATGCGGTTACGGCGTCGGCGTTTGGCGCGCGGAGGCAGATATGCGTTCCGGTGTTTTGCGGCTCTGGCGGTGCATCTGGGCGGCTGTTCAGCCAGAATTCCGGATATTTGCGGCCAAATCCGACAGTGGCTTCACGATCAACAAACCGATTTAGCCCGAGCGGTGCCAGCACGGCCTCATAGAACGCGGCACTCGCGTGCAGGTCCCGGGCTTGGATGGAGACGTGGTCGATCATGAGGCAATATCTTTCGAAAGCAGTGCGGCGCGCTGGTTAGCTGCGATGGACAGAAACAAACAGGTCGTCTTTGATATTCGATAAGCTTACCTATTCCGGCCACGTGGTCGAGGGCGTTTCATGTCGATTGTCAATCTTTGGCGGGCTGGTGGGCTTGTGCTGACCATTGGCTTTCTGACGCTGTTCATTGGCGGCGGCGGACGTCATGGCATCGGGCTGGTTCTGAAGCCAATGGCTGAGGACCTGAATTGGGACCGGGGGCTGCTGGGCGCGGTCATTGCTGTGTTCATGGTTGCCACAGCCTGCACGATGGTTGCTGTTGGGCGGTTGGCTGACAGATTTCCGCCAGCTTGGATATTGGGCGGCGGGTTTATCGTCAGCGCTATTGGCATTGGCTTGATGGGCTTGGCGACCGCACCTTGGCAGGCATTCCTGCTTTACGGCGTTATATTTGCTGCAGGAAATGGTGCGGTGTCGATCACGCCAGTTGGGGTGATGATCACACGGCGGTTTGGTGCGAATGCTGGCTTGGCTAATGCCGTGGCTATATCTGGCATGGGGCTTGGGCAGTTAGCGATCTTGTCCGGGTTGTCATTCGTGCTGGACGCTGCTGGGTGGCGGGATGTGTTTTTCTGGCTGGGCGCGATTAACCTGGCCGTCGTGCCGGTGATTATTTTGGCGCTGCGCCGGGAAGCTACGGGCCATATCCAACCGGCTAGAGACATCAGCGGTATGACCGTGCCCGAGGCAGCGCGGACACGTGGGTTTTGGTTGCTCTTACTGGTCTATGCCCTCTGCGGCATTCAGGATTTCTTCGTGTCCGTGCATGTGGTGGCGTTCGCCCTGGATGAAGGCGTCGGCGCGCTATTTGCCGGGAACTTGCTGGCATTCATGGGGCTGGCTGGGTTGGTTGGCGTGCTGCTAGCAGGTGTTTGGTCGGACAAAGTTGGACCAGCATGGCCGACAGCCGCGTGTTTTGTGCTGCGGCTCGTGATCTTTGGCGTTATCAGCGTGCTGAAGGACCCTGCGTTGATCGCCGCGTTCGCGCTGCTGTTCGGCCTGACATATTGGGTGACGGCTCCGCTGACGGTCATCTTCGTCCGCAACCTGTTCGGTGCCCGGAATCTTGGCGGCCTCTCGGGCCTCGTCACATCAACCCATCACATTGCTGGTGGTCTAGGCGCATGGGCCGGGGCAGCATTGTTTGATCTAGAAGGCGATTACCAGACCGTATTCACCGCGATGGTCGTCATATCACTCGCCGGTGCCGTGCTTAGTCTCAGGCTGCGTTGAATGGTGGGGCGGTGCGCTTCAGGAAGTCGATGACGCTATCGGCGAACATGTCATTCTTGTCGCCAGCCACCATGTGCGCCGCATTCTTGACGTTCACATATTCCGCGTGGGGAACCTGCTTCAGAAAGGCTTGGGCGCCATCTTCGCTCAATACATCGGATAAGCCGCCGCGCACCAATAGCGTAGGGACAGTCAGCTTATCGGCGGCAAGCGATAGGCGTTCCCGGTAGGGCGTCACGCCAGATGCATTGGCGCGTGCCTGCCGACGCTTCGGGTCCCAATGCCAGACATATTTGCCGTTAGCGCCGATCCGCACATTCTTCGCCAGCCCATCCAGCTTGCGTGGCCTTTTGCGGTGCGGCTGGTAATTGGCGATAGCTTCCGCCACTTCTTCCAGGCTATCGAAGCCGTCGGGCTTTTGATTCATAAAGGCCTGAATTTTGGCCACACCGTCTGGCTCTACCTGCGGCGCGATATCGACCAGCACCAGTGCGGCGGCGTCAATCAAGCCATTACCGACGCCTAGTAAACAGGTGCCACCGCCCATGGATGCGCCAGCGACTGCCGGCTTCTCCGCACCTTCGGCTTTTAGAACGGCTTGCAGGTCATCGACCATCTTCTCGCCGGTGTAATCGTCCGCATTATCGGCCCAGCCGCTATCGCCATGGCCGCGCGCATCCAAGGCGATGGCGCGGTATCCAGCGGCTGCCAGTGTCTCGCCGGTGTTTTTCCAGGCATGGCGGGTTTGTCCGCCGCCATGTAGCAGCGTGACGATACGGCGACCGGGATTACCCCAGGCATCGCCAGCGATCTCAAGGCCATCTGCGCCTGGCCACGTAAGCATAGGGACGGGCGTGCCGGGAAGTCTTTCGCCTGCGCTCATTCGTTCGGGTCTCTAATATGCGGAATCAGGAAATGTGGAATACGACGCCGCCGATTGTGACGCTATGCGCGCCTGTCGGCAATCCACGTGCTTTGGCGGCTGCAATTATAGCGGCTGGGTCCTTGGCGGTGATTTGTAGCGCGATCAGCCCATCGCCCCGATCGTCCCATGGCTCCGTGAATTTGATTGCGCCGTTATCCAAGGGGACGGAGAGGTTCGCGGCGACAGGCTTGTCCAAAATTTCACCCCATCGGCCTGCGAGGGCTGCAGGGTCTTGGCTTTGAATGATTGCGGATGTCATGCCGACGGCACCTGTTGTGCGTACAGATTTTTCCCAATCATCGCCCGCAGGGTGCCAGGGTCCGTTTGGCGTTCCCGCTTCCTGTTGGTCCACTTCAAGCATGCATCCGCCTGTATCCTTGGGGTGCAATTGCGTGCCATCAAAGTCGTCATAGTCCATAGCGTTTGCGATACGCACCCCGAGCGTTTGATAGTGTGCGCGCCTGCGGTCTGCATCATCGCATTGCAGGATGACGATATATCCGCCATCGCCGCCGCGCCGCTCTATATAGCGTCCAGCGGCTGTGCCTTCTTGCGTGGGGGCGACTACTTCCAGGAAATCCTGGCCAATTGGCAGCAGGGCGTTTTCTAGGCCGTATTCGGCAACTGCAGGATCGTGGAAGCACTCATCCAGCTGCAATACGGCTTTGAGATCCTCCACCACGGGGCGGAGTTCGCTGGCGACGAGGCAAATTTGGCGAAGGCGGAGCATGGCTTATCGTCCCTGAAATACGGGCACCCGCTTTTCAACGAACGCTTTTGCAGCTTCGGCGTGGTCCTCCGTCATACCGCACCGGGCATGGTGGAGGGCCTCAAGATCAAGCGACGCGGCGAGCGTGCCTGTCTCTGCCGCATTCAGGTTACGCTTGATATGCGCCAGCGCAATCCTGGGGCCGCTGGCAAGCTTTGCCGCAAAGGCCTGGGTTTCAGCTGCAAGGGCATCTGCTTCATACAAACGGTTGACGATACCAAGCCGCAAAGCTTCATCCGCCAGCACGGTAGGGGAGGCCAGATACAACTCTTTCGCTTTGGCGGGGCCAACCAACTGCGTTAAAAACCAAGTGCCACCAAAGTCACCTGAAAGGCCAACGCGGGCGAAGGCTGTCACGATCTTCACGCTGGGATCTGCCATCCGCATATCGCAGGCGAGTGCAAGGGAAAGCCCTGCACCGGCGGCTGGGCCGCGCACCATAGCGATTGTTGGTTTTGGAATGTCGTGCAACAGGCGAGACACTTCCATCCGCCGACGCAATGGATCAAGCCGCGCTTCCATTGTAGGCGCGCGTTCAGACCCGCCAGACATCGCCTTAACATCTCCACCAGCGCAAAACCCACGCCCCGCACCCGTTAGAACAATAGCGCCGACATCATCATCCGCCGCAGCTTCCAGCACCCGGTCATAGATGCCTTGGAGCATCGCACCGGTAACAGCGTTCAGGCTTTCAGGGCGGTTCAAGGTGATGGTTAGGACGCCATCTTCATGGGTGCCTAGAAGGGTGCCGTCAGCGTCATTCCAATTCGTCGTCATGATTTATTCGCCTCATAATATTACCTTATGAGAAGTCTACGAGATTGGCGGATACACACAACAGTTTGTGCCTGTCTCGGCTTGACGGACCAGTCTGGTAGACCAGCACGGTTATTCTCGATCACTACTCAGTGGGATATGGTACGGTTTACAAAGCCGTTTTTCGCAGATTTTTGCGTTGTAAGAAGGCGTTCGTTATCTCAATTGCACATCTGAAACACGTTGGATTGCTTAAATGGAGGTCGCTCCCTGGGAATTTTCGGGGCGCAATCTGGGCCTTGATCGCAGCCTTGATGTTTAGCGGTATGCAGGTGTCGATCAAGCAGGCCGGGGAAACGTTGCCGGTGTGGGAAATTTTGGTCCTGCGGTCGTTGATAGCACTTTGCTTTATTTTGCCGGCGATCCAGCGGCAAGGATTTCACACCCTTAGAACGTCGCGCCCCAAAATCCACTTTTTGCGCGCGCTGCTTGGCTTTGGTGGGATATCAACGCTGATTTTAGCGCTTAAACACCTGGAGCTTGGTGTTGTGGCGACGCTTGGGTTCACGAATACGCTGTTTGTTGTGCTATTCGCCGCTATATTCCTCGGCGAGAAAATCGTGCGGGACCGGACAATTGCAACCGCTGCGGGGTTCATTGGTGTCGTTATCTGCATGCGGCCGGGGCCGGAGGGCTTCAATGAATGGACATTGGTGATGCTGCTGTCGGCCTTGTTCGCCGCTGGGGTCAGCACGTCTGTCAAAAGCCTGACTAGGACGGAGCGGCCAACCTCAATCCTGTTCTATTCCTACGTTACGATCATGCTACTGGCACTGGGGCCAGCGCTATATACTTGGCAACCACTCACATGGATGGATGCGCTGGTCGTAGGGCTAATGGCATGTTTTGCGACGGCGGGGCAGACCTGCATGGTGATGTCACTCCGTGCGGGTGAGGCGGTGGCCGTGGCACCATTTGGATATACCCGCATTCTGTACGCGATGCTGCTTGGCTTTTTCATATTCGGTGAGTTGCCCGCTTGGACGACCCTGCTAGGGGCAGCAGTCATTGTCGCATCTACTTTGTATATCGCGATCAGGGAACGGCGGGGCGGATTGCAGCCAGCGAAGGCGCGAATGTAGACTTCCAGCTTGGATACGCTTCAAGGAGCCCACTATGGCCGGTGATGTCGATACATTGCGGGATATGATTAAGGATGCTGAAAGGGTTGTGTTCTTCACAGGTGCTGGCGTGTCGACTGAATCTGGCATCCCTGATTTCCGCTCACCGGGCGGTGTGTGGGACCGGTTTAAGCCGATCTATTTCGATGACTTCATGTCCAGCCGGGAATCCAGGCGTGAGACTTGGCGGCGGAAGATCGAAACCGACAAGACGATGCGGAAAGCCGCCCCCAATCGCGGCCATCAAGCCATTGCGTCACTGGTGGCGCGCGGCAAGGCCAGTGCAATCATCACGCAGAATATTGATGGGCTGCATCAGGTATCTGGCGTGCCAGATGACAAAGTGGTCGAGCTACATGGCAATTCCACATACTGCACCTGCCTGGATTGCAGTGAGCGACACACGCTGGAGGAGGTCATTGGACCATTTAAGCAGGATGAAACACTGCCGGAATGCAAATCCTGCGGCAGTGAATATGTGAAAACCGCAACCATCAGCTTTGGCCAACAAATGCCGGAAGGACCGATGCGTCGCGCACAAGCGGAGGCCATGGCGGCGGACTTATTCATCGCCATCGGCTCATCGCTTGTGGTGTATCCTGCAGCCGGATTTCCGGTGATGGCGAAGCAGAACGGATCTAAGCTCTGCATCCTCAACCGGGAACCAACGGAACTCGATCAATATGCTGATCTGGTCCTGAATGCCGAGATCGGGCCGAGCCTTGGTGCTGCTGTTGGGCTGAACTGAACAGGAGATCAGGAATGACTGAGCAACTGCCAGTTATATCACTTGCATCTGCATTGAACGGCGAACGTGCGGCAATGGCGGATGTCGCAGCTGCGGTTGACGCTTCGTTGCAGCGGCTTGGGTTTTTTATCATCACGGACCATGGCGTTCCTGCGTCATCTATTGACGCGACGATGGCGGCGTCACGCGCGTTCTTTAACCTGCCAATGAATGTGAAAGACGCGATCCGCAGCCGCGCATTCGGCTCTCACCGCGGGTATATTGCGCCAGGGGTTGAGGCGTTGGCGCACACGCTTGGGGACAAAACGCCGCCAGATTTGAAGGAAGGGTTCGGTATGGGCCCACCTTCTGTCACGGCAGACAGGGCTGCCCTTGCTGGCGTCGGCAAAACCTACCAGCCGAACCAATGGCCAGATGCGCCAAGCGTATTCAAACCTAGCGTGCTGGCGTTCTATCAGCAGATGGAGCAACTGACAGATGTTTTGATGGAGGTGTTTGCCGCCGCATTAGATCTTCCAAGCGGCTATTTTCATGACCGGTTTCAGGACCACAACAGCTCCTTCCGCATCGCGCATTATCCACCGCTGGCAAACAAGCCAGCCCCTGGCCAACTTCGCGCGGGCGCGCATACGGATTATGGCGCGCTAACGATTTTACTCGGAGAGAATTCACCTGGAGGGTTGGAGGTATTGACGCCGGAAGGCGCATGGCTGCCTGCCAAAACCCAGCCCCATGATTTCGTCGTAAATATCGGCGACTTAATGCAAACGTGGTCGAATGACCGCTGGCGGTCTAGTGAGCATAGGGTTGCTAACCCGCCGCCAGAAGATTGGCCAGGCGTCAGCCGCATATCACTCGCATATTTCTGTAATCCTGATGATGCGCTGGAGATCGCCTGCCTGCCCGGATGTGCTGGGCCAGATAACCCTGCGCGCTATGCACCAGCAACGGCGGGTGCCTTGCGCCATCGTAAAATTGAGGCGGCGAAAGCGGCGGCGGAATAGGCGGTTTCCGCTCGCGCGCCAAAGCGGTTAGGCTAAGGCAACTGACCCTCTGGAGCACCACCGATATGTCCGACACGCCTTTTAAAACCCTCGCAGACGTCATTGCGCATCGCTACGGCGAGGGAACTGTCGGCAATGGCAAGTCGGGCGCAAATATGCCGGCAGATGATCCATTGGCTGAAGTTCTGCTGCGCCGCACTCACCGCCGTTATACAGATGAGCCAATTGCGGATGATTTGCTGGATGTGCTGTTTGCGACGGCATTCTCCGCCAGTGCCAAGTCCGATTTGCAGCAAGCAAGCGTTGTTGTGGTCAATAACAAGGAGAAGCGGGAAGCTATTGGCAAGCTGATCCCGCGCATGCCTTGGATCACGGCTGCACCCGTCTTCATGGTCTGGATCGGGGATAGCCGCCGTATCCGGCGCATTTGTGAGTTGCGCGGCAAGCCTTTCGGTAACGACCATCTGGATGCGTTCCTGAATGCTGGCGTCGATGCTGCCCTTGCGATGCAAACATTCATTCTGGCGGCGGAGAAGAAGGGCCTTGGTAGTTGCCCGATCAGCGTTGTCCGGAACCATGTTGAGGCTGTCGCGGATATCCTGGAGCTGCCACTTTACACATATCCAGTTGCAGGCTTGTGCGTGGGTTGGCCATCGCAAGAAGGTTTCATCTCCATGCGCCTGCCGCCCAAAGTCACAGTCCATACAGACCGTTATGACGATTGGGACTTGAATGAAGAGCTTGCCGGTTATGACAAGCGCCGGGACGAGCGGTTCTCCATGCCTGAGAGCAGCCAAAAGATGACGGATACCTACGGTGTCGCTGATTTCTATGGCTGGTCGGAGGATAAAGCCCGCCAAGTCTCTACAGCAGAACGAGAGAGGCTAGGCCGGTTCGTGCGCGCACGCGGAATTCGGACGGACTGATATGCTCGCCGGCGTTCGCCGCGCGTTCTCCCATATAAACTACCGGGTCTATCAGTCCGGCAACATCTTTTCACTGGTGGGTACGTGGGTCCAGCGTGTTGGCGTTGGGTGGCTCGCTTGGGAAATGACGCACTCGCCGTTCTGGCTGGGGGCGATTGCTGCGGCGGAACTAGCACCTTCCATCATTGTTGGGCCAATCGGCGGCGCAGTTGCAGACCGGATAAGCCGCTTGACGCTTATTCGCTCTACACAGGGCCTGTTGGCCGTCGTGGCGCTGGCCATGGGGCTGCTGACGCTAGGCGGCCAGATGACGCCCTGGTTGCTACTGATCCTGAATGCACTAGCGGGCATCGTGGTCTCGTTTGGGCAACCGGCTAGGCTGTCCATGGTTCGCGCCCTGGTGCCGGTGGATAGCTTGCCCTCAGCCGTCGCGACAAATTCGATCATGTGGAATATGGCGCGGTTCATTGGGCCAGCCTTGGCCGGGTTCATTATTGCACAATATGGGGTGGCCTGGGCTTTTTTGCTGAATGCGGTCTCTTATTCCGCCTTCATATTCGCGCTCTTCAGCCTCAATCTACCGCCAAGGCCGATTAATACGCTGGCGAAAACCAGCTTGTTGGCGGATATGAAAGAGGGAGTGGTCTACGTGTCCCGTCACCCGGGTTTAGGCCCGGTATTGCTGTTGCTGATGGTAAACGCCGTCACCGTCCGCCCTTATGTTGAATTGCTGCCAGGGTTTGCGGACGCCGTTTTTGGCGCTGGCGTTGACGGGTTCGTGGCACTAACGGCGGCAATTGGTGTCGGGGCGATCATTGCCGGTATTTGGGTTGGTGGGCGCGAAGGGTTCGCCGGGCTTACCCGCATCGCCATTGATGGCGTGTTGCTGATGGCTGTGGCGGTATTGGTTTTTGCCGCGACCCAGTCTCTATGGGTTGGGCTATTTGGTGTTGCACTCTCAGGTGGGGCGATGGTGATCTCTGGTGTTGCTATGCAGAGTCTCATTCAGCAAGCGACAGACCCAGATAAGCTTTCCCGCGTTTTGTCGCTTTATGGGCTGTCATTTAGGGCCGGACCGGCAACGGGCGCACTTATAATGGGCGCAGCGTCGGAAATTTATGGCCTGCAAGTCCCTGTAACCCTAGGCGCGTTGATATGTTTAGTCGGCTGGATTTGGGCTCGGCGGCGCATGAAGGTAATTGATGCTGCGCTGAACGAATCTGGACAGTAGTGCTTTAGCCGCCAAGCGCTGCTGCTATCGCCATACTGTCCACTGCGCCGAGTGTAAGCCCGAAAGCGAGGCCGGAAATACCAGCAATAATCCTGCTGGCCCTGAATACCGATTTTGTCATCCTGAACGTCCCTGTGCGTCTTTTATTTGACGTAAGTGTGACGCGGAATGGTGAATCAATCTTTGCGATGAATGCACAAATGTTATCTGCCCGACATATTGCTGCCTTCCTCAAATTTTGACTTTGGGGTGTGAGTATAAGATGATCCCAAAAGCTAGAATACGTGCGGTATAACTCGTGCGCCTAAAGCATGAATCAGGCGGGGGATGCGCGCGATGCGCGAAATGAACGCGGTAAATAATACCAAAAATTACGATTCTTTTAAATCAAATAACTGGAGGCATTTCCAATGAATGGCTTAGCAATACTTATGTCTAAGCGAATTTGTCTTGGGATTGTAACACTATTAGCAGTTTCTGTTATAATTTTTTCTGCTCTGGAATTAATGCCGGGTGATTTGGCAGAACAGGTGCTGGGGCAGAGTGCTACGCCTGAAACAGTGGCGCAGTTCCGCAAAGAACTTGGGCTCGATAAAGCACCGCATATCCGATATTTTGATTGGCTAGGCGGCGCTTTACAGGGCGATTTCGGCGTTTCTTTAGCAAATAAGCGATCGGTAGCTGATCAATTGGCCCCGCGTTTTGCGAATACATTGTTCCTAGCAGCGCTAGCAGCGGCGATTTCTGTGCCCTTAGCGCTGACGCTCGGTGTCATGGCTGCGCTTTATCGAAACAGCATCTTCGACCGGGTGGCGAATGTTTCGACGCTAACGTCAATTTCCTCGCCAGAATTCTTCCTGGGCTATGTGTTGATTCTTTTACTTGCGGTGAAAAACCCCATCTTCCCGTCCATCTCCAATATCAGTCCTAACGCTGATTTCATGGAGCAGCTGTACCGAACCATGCTGCCGGCCATCACGCTGACTTTGGTTGTGACGGCACACATGATGCGCATGACGCGGGCAGCCATCATCAACCTCCTAGCCTCGCCGTATATTGAAATGGCGCGGCTGAAAGGGGTGCCTAGATGGCGGGTGATTGTCCGCCATGCCCTGGTGAATGCGCTGGCGCCAATCATCAATGTTGTGGCTCTGAACCTAGCTTACTTGATCACAGGTGTTGTGTTGGTCGAAGTGGTGTTTGTGTATCCGGGCGTCGGGCAGCTTCTGGTGGATAGTGTGTCGAAACGCGATCTACCGGTGGTGCAGGCCTGCTGCCTGATCTTCGCCGCCACATACGTTCTTCTCAATCTCTTGGCTGATGTGGGATCGATTTTGTCGAATCCTCGTCTCCGCCATCCGCGCTAAGGGAGGACAGATCAATGAGCTATTTCGTCCTGATCTATTACGGCCTTCTGATCGCGGCCTCCTGCGTCGCCGCGCATTACAAAATGCGCGCGCCATTTATGATGCTGTTCTTGCTGACAATCGCTTCGGCATTCTTCGGCCTGCTAGGCGGTGAAGATTGGCTGTGGGGAATCACGGTCTGCGCAGCGCTGCTAGCGGCTGCTGCGGGCCTCGCATACTCGTTTCGTGAGTTCCTCGGCATGGTGCTGAAACCGGATGCTTCCTACGTCATCCGCTCGGCCCCGTTGACTGCAAGCTTTGGCCTATTGGTCGTGCTGATTTATGTCGTCGCCGCTGTGTTCGCGCCTGTGATCGCGCCGTTTGGCGAGGCAGAGGTTATCGGCGGGGCCTATGCGCTGCCTGATGACAAGATGATTCTCGGTGGGGATCAGCTAGGTCGTGACCTTTTTAGCCGCCTGATTTATGGCGCGCGGAATACGGTCGGCATCGCCTTCTTGACGACCATGATCGCCTTCGTCTCTGGCACGCTGCTTGGTCTGGTTGCTGCGACTGTTGGCGGATGGGTTGATCAGATTATGAGTCGCATCGTCGATACGATCATGGCGATCCCACAGCTTGTGTTCGCGCTGCTGCTGCTTACCATTTTCGGTGCTAATATGACGACGCTGATCCTGGTAATCGGGTTCCTATACACGCCGTTGGTTTTCCGCCTCGCGCGGGCTGTCGCCGGTAATATTGTGGTGATGGATTACATCGAAGCGGCCAAACTGCGCGGCGAGAGTACGTGGTACCTGATCACACGGGAGATCCTGCCGAATGCAGCCGCACCCTTGGTGGCGGAATTTGGTTTGCGCTTCTGCTTCGTCTTCCTGGCGATTGCAGCGCTCTCGTTCCTTGGGCTCGGCATTCAGCCGCCGACAGCTGATTGGGGGTCCATGGTGCGGGAGAATGCAACACTGATCTCATTTGGCGTCATCACGCCGCTGATCCCAGCGGCGGCGATTGCGCTGCTCACTGTTTCCATCAATTTCGTCGTCGACTGGATGCTGCATCGCGCATCCGGCCTGAAAGAATAGGCTTATGCAAAACAGCAAACACGGCGTTCTGCTGAACATTCGCGACCTTCGGATTGAAGGCCGGTCTGGCGAAGACTGGACCGAGATCGTTCATGGTATTGACCTGACGCTGAGGCGCGGTGAAGTGATGGGCCTGATCGGCGAGTCTGGAGCGGGCAAGTCAACCATTGGGCTTGCCGCTATGGGCTACGCTCGCGACGGCTGCCGGATTTCTGGCGGCAAGATTGAGTTCGACGGGATGGACCTGACAACCACCCCGCAGGACGATCTGCGCGCGCTCCGCGGATCCCGCATTGCTTATGTGGCGCAGTCAGCGGCGGCCTCGTTCAATCCATCCCATCGGCTGATTGACCAGTACACTGAAGGCCCGATGCTGCACGGCATCTCCAGCCGGGAGGATAGCGAGAAAGACGCGATCGAGCTTTATCGTCGCCTTCGCTTGCCAAACCCGGATGAGATTGGTTTCCGCTATCCGCACCAAGTCTCCGGCGGCCAGCTGCAGCGGGCAATGACGTCGATGGCGATGAGCTGCCGCCCGGACCTCATCATTTTCGATGAACCGACGACGGCGCTCGACGTAACCACGCAGATTGAAGTTCTCGCCTCAATCCGCGATATCGTTGATCAGTTTAATACTGCGGCCCTCTACATCACCCACGATTTGGCTGTCGTCGCGCAAATGGCAGACCGGATCAAAGTGTTGCTGAAGGGGGATGAGGTCGAAGAGGCTGAAACCCGCGAAATGCTGGAATCGCCAAAGCAGGGTTACACCAAATCCCTTTGGGCTGTGCGCTCGTTCGTACGCCCGCAGAAGCCGCCAGCACCGGCTTGTTCTGTGCCTGTCGTCTCCGTAAAGAACGTATCGGCGGCATATAGCGACAAGCCTGTGTTGTTCGATGTCAGCTTTGATATTCACGCGGGCCGCACAGTTGCCGTGGTGGGAGAATCTGGTTCGGGGAAATCAACGGCCGCGCGCTGTATCACAGGCCTGCTGCCGCCTTCATCTGGTAAAATTTTGCTTGATGGACAGGTGTTACCGGGCGATTTCCGCAGCCGCAGCCGCGAACAATTGCGCCAGGCGCAGATGATCTACCAGATGGCCGATACGGCGCTGAACCCAAAAAAGCGCATCGGCGAGATCATCAGCCGTCCGGTCCAGTTCTATGTTGGCCTCAAAGGGGCGGCGCTTAAGCAACGCGTGGACCAGCTTTTGGACCAAATTGAGCTTGAGCCATCACAATATTACCACCGCTACCCGTCCGAGCTTTCCGGCGGCCAAAAACAGCGCATCGGCATCGCCCGGGCACTGGCGGCGGAACCAAAGTTCATCATCTGCGACGAGGTTACCAGCGCGCTTGACCAGTTGGTTGCAGAAGGCATTCTGAAGCTACTGGACCGCCTGCAGCAGGAGCTGAACCTGGCCTATATGTTCATCACCCACGATCTCGCGACCGTGCGCTCGATAGCGGATGAAGTGGTGGTTATGCGCCAGGGCAAAGTGGTCGAAGCTGGCTCTAAGGACGTCATGTTCAAACCCCCACATCACCCCTATACTGACCTCCTCCTATCCTCCGTCCCCGAAATGGACCCAGATTGGCTGACCAACCTGCTAGAGGAACGCGGCGCAGATAACGTCGGTGAAGCGGCTGACGTTTAGCCAAGTCCTTCCCTTAACTAAAGCACTGTCGGCGTTGGTGTTTAAGTTAGGCACGATTTCCTTTAACTACATTGTCTCTTTGACATTGTTCCGACCCTAAGAATGTCAGCAAATATTGCCTATGAGAAAGCAGATATTGAAAATTTAATCGATCCCCTTAAAGCATCACGGATTGAGGTTCTTGTCGATATTCGAGAGCATGCGCAGTCTTGGAAACCGGGACTTTCCAAAACACGATTAGCTGAAGTGGCTCAATCAGTAGGTATTGAATACATGCATTTTCGGACACTTGGTGATCCGAAGGCTAGCCCTGACGCTACGCGGACAGGACTTTATTTGCGCTTTAATGCGATCTTCCGAGCAGTCATGGAAACTCCAGAGGCTGAAAGCGCAGTGCAGGACATTTTGGTTCGCACCTATGGTCGATACGGCTATCGCCTAAACATCCAATTTGCCTTCCATACTGGCTGTCGTTCACCAGTTTTTGCACCATAAGCGTGTGCAGCGGATCTGACGGCATGAAGGGCTTAAAGTACC
>Ga0315331_10001358_pt1 | contig 18264 bp, 12 predicted proteins | sample M160m34915metaG_FD_203456 | JGI IMG/M metagenome (GOLD analysis project Ga0315331, IMG submission 203456) | Ammonia-oxidizing marine archaeal communities from Monterey Bay, California, United States - M1 60m 34915 | ecosystem: Environmental > Aquatic > Marine > Intertidal zone | place: USA...
GCTCTTCCGATCTTGGAAAAGCTATTTGAATAATTGTCTATAGTTATTGGGGAATCTTCGCTAAAAACTGCTGCAACTTGATAAATCTCAGGATCTGAATCACTCTCAAAATCTTCTCCCGCAACTGTTTGTTTCACTACTTCTTGAGTTTTAGCGTTACTATTAAAATTTTCTTGTGATGCACTTTCAAAAGTAGCATCATTAGTAACTTCAGTTCTATTTTCACTCTCACTAGATAGCTCTTGCTCATTTGTTTCAGTTGAATTTGAACCAGCTGCGTTTTCTTCCGTTTCCTGTGTAGAATTGTCAATTGGAGTTTCATCAATTTCTGCTGAATTTTCATTCTCACTTGCTAGCTCTTGCTCATTTGTTTCAGTTGAATTTGAACCAGCTGTATTTTCTTCTACCGTTTCCTGTGTAGAATTGTCAATTGGAGTTTCATCAATTTCTGCTGAATTTTCATTCTCACTTGCTAGCTCTTGCTCATTTGTTTCAGTTGAATTTGAACCAGCTGTATTTTCTTCTACCGTTTCCTGTGTTGAATTGTCAATTGGAGTTTCATCAATTTCTGCTGAATTTTCATTCTCACTTGCTAGCTCTTGCTCATTTGTTTCAGTTGAATTTGAATCAGCTGTATTTTCTTCTACCGTTTCCTGTGTTGAATTGTCAATTGGAGTTTCATCAATTTCTGCTGAATTTTCATTCTCTTGAGCTACATCAATTATTTGAGTAGGAACTTCAATTTCATCCAATAAATTAAGTGCATCTTGTTGGTTTTCAACTGCTGCCAATTCGTATTGATGTGCTTCTCTTAGCAGTTCAGCTTTTTTATTATTATTGGTTTGATTTTGAGCTTCCTTTTTTAAATTCTCAGCCAAAACATATTGTTTCTGAGCTTGATCATTGTAATATTTAGCACTTAAAAAATCTTCGTCAACTAATAATTCGGGAGATAAAACATCTTCAACAGATGAAAACAATGAATCATTATTTTGCTTTTCAGCAATCATTACACCTTCAAAACTTGAAGATAAATTGGTTTCCATTTCACTAATAATTTCTTTTTTATTATCAATATCTTTTTGGGTTTCTACCTTTTTAGACTCTTTAACCTCATTTTGGTTTTCATATTCTAAAGAAGCCAACTCTTGCTTTGCTACCATTAGCATTTCAAGATCATTCTCAATACTCTCAATTTTTTCTGTAGATGATTTACTGTTAAAAGTAATTGACTCATTAAAAGAGTCTGAATAATCATAGTTGGTTGATTCTGAATTCTCCAATACAGCGACAACTTCTTTATACGCTTCTTGTTGCTTATTAATCAATTCATTGCTAGAGTCGTCATTTACAGTTTGATCATTATTGTTTTCTGCAATTTCTTGTTCATTAGAATTTACTTCAGTTTCATTCTGAATATTCTCAGATTGATTTATTAGAGAAATATCCTCATCAACACCTACTTCATTAGTTTCTAGATTCTCATTTTCTGTAAGTGTGTTTTTATCTGGTATTTCAGAAAGTAATTTCTCGTTATCTTTAATTCCTTGAGAAACATCATCAGAAAGCACTTGCTGCTCAACAATTTCTTTTTGTTCATCTGAAATTTCAACGTTTGGATTTGTTTCAACAATTTCATCCAGTTCTGCAAGCATCTCTACTTCGGCATTAATGTTTTTAGAGTCATTAATTAACTGTTCATATTTTGAAAATTCATCATCAGCCATTTGATTATTCAAAGCCAACTCTTCTTCAAATTGATTAATTTTAAGCTGTATTTCATCTTTATCTTTTTGCTTTTTAGCAGTATTTTTTTCTCTTTTTGCATTGGCTAACTTAACTTGAATCAGTTCTTCTTCTTCTCTTAATTCTTGTCCAACGCTTAGATGTTCTTTAGCTTTTAATTCTAAAGATTTTGCTTGAGTTTCTTTATTGTCAATTGAATAATTTATCTCTGAATCTTCCTCAATAATATCATTAATTTTATTTTGCAATTCACTTAAATGAGCAAGCGCTTCATCATGAGAATCATCCTGAATAGCTTTTGATATTTCATTGGCTATTTCCTGAGATTCCACAGCCTCTTTTTCCTTTTTATCGTATTGAGTTTTTAAAGAATTAGCAACGTTAATAGCTGTTACAGCTTGTTGGTTTAATTCTTTTGATCTCTCATGATATTCATTAGCTAAATCTGCTTGTTGTTGTCTTTCTAAAGGGTTTTCAATTTCATCTATATTCTTCAATATTTCTTGTGCTTGCTTTGAAGCAGCTTTAGATTCATCACTCTTTTTCTGAGCAACTAAAAATGAAGCATTCATTTTGTTTTCAATTTCATCAGCTTCATTTCTTGCCTCAAGAGCTATTTCATTGCTTATAGAAACTAAATCAACATCTTCATTAAAATTTAATGAATCCGTAACAATTAATTCTTCTTCCAATGACAAATCCTCAATAAAAAGACTATCAGGAAATTCATCAAAATTAATTTCTGGTGTTGATAATTCCCTCAATACTTCAGCTAAAATTTCGCTTTCATTTTCAACAGTTTCATCAAATAAATTTTTAATAATTAATTGCTCATTCCCATCATTACTAGCCAATAGAATCTCTTGTTTTAAGAGTTTTAACTCTTTTTGAGGCATTACTTCAACCATTCCTGCATGTATACTTTCACTTTTGGGAGTCTCAACTAAAAATTTATATTTTCCACTTTTAGGAAGAATAATTGTATATTTTCTTTGATCGTTTGGATGGAAAATTCCAATTACTTCTTCTGTTATTAAATCAATTATTTGAATTTTCGCATCTAAATCTGTATTGTCTATTTCATTAAAAAACTCACCAGCAATAATTACATTCTGAATTGGAAACACTTCAACTCTAACCTTATAAACATCTAAAAAATCGCCTTTAGAGGCTCTTGATGATGAGAAAAAAGCATTTTGATTTAAAGAATCAACAACATACATTATGTCATCACTTGGTGTGTTAATTTTATAATCCATGTTTGATGGAGGTCCAAATGAATTGGTTTCTTCTTCGAAAAAGGTTCTAAAAATATCATACCCACCCATTGAAGAATGTCCCATTGAAGAAAAATAAAATGTTTTCCCATCGGAGTGTAAAAAAGGAAAAGCATCATCGTAAGGAGTGTTTATATGACTAGGTAAACGTATTGGCTCAGACCAACCACCTTCAGCTAACCTGTATACTTTATATAGGTCTAATCCGTTAGCACCATCTTTCCCATAACTAGAAAAGAAAATTAAATTTTGATTAAGAGGTGGAAAATAAATTACAGATCTATAACCCACTTTTTTATCGTACTTAGATTGAAATTCATCAGTAACCAAAATTCTTCCACCTATTTTGGAGAAATCATAACTGTATTGAAAACGATCTAAACTTGATTCAATCTTATCTTCAACAACTAAGTCTGTAAGGTTCTGCATTAATGACTTACCACTAACACACATTGAAAGATGCATTTCAATTAAAAATTCTTTTTGAATTTTTGAAGTTGAATTAGATTTAAAAAGTTCATAATTTCTAATTGCATCATTGAAAAGATAGTTAAGATGATATGCTTTACCTAAATAAAAAAATGCTTTAACATCTACCTCTCTATCTTTAACTGCAAATTTTAAAAAACGAATGGCCTTACTTTTGTCTGCATAAGTATACAATGCACAAACTCCGTATTTGTAACTATATTCAGTAGAGTTCTCTAAACTTAAAAAGTGAAGCATGTGAGGTTCAGCCTCAATAAATTCACCTTGTTCAAAAAGATTATTTGCATACTCTTTTCTTTCTTGTTCAGTTTGGAACTGACCATAAGAAAAAAGGACCATTAATATAAGTCCAATTAATAATTGATATTTGAATTTAAACTTCACCTTTAACCTTAATACAAAGCATTCGCTAATTAGTTCAGGATTTATTTTTGAATTTTAGGTTTAACGGCATTTTACTCTCTTGTTTATTCAATAACCGTTCAATGTTCTTTTTATGTGTTAAGATAACTAAAGAAGAAATAATAATAGAAAAAAAGATGAGTGAAGGAGTTTCTGCCTTAAAAACGTAAATAGTTAAGAATGGGTAAATGAAAGCAGCACAAATTGCTCCTAAAGAAACATATTGAGTCAAAACAAATATTAAAACGAAGACTAAAAAACAGATTGAAGCTGCAGGGAAACTAACAGCTAGAATTATGCCTAACAGAGTTGCAACACCTTTACCTCCTTTAAATCCTTCATAAACGGGGAAAACATGACCAAACACTGCCGCTACACCAATAGCAAGTTCAAGGTTTATAAATTGATCTGAACCAACTAAATAAGATGAGAAGATAAGAGATAACCCTTTCACCGACCCCCAACCTTTAAGAATGTCAAAAAACAAAACTGGAAAACCTGCTTTTTTACCAATGACACGAAATGTATTTGTGGCACCAGCATTTTTACTTCCATAATCTCTAACATCTACTCCAAAAAACCACTTACTAACCCAAATTGCAGATGGAACAGACCCAATCAAATAAGCGATAACAACAGAAATAATGTTATTAAATTCGAATACTTCTTTCATTTAATAATTATTGTTCAAAAAATGATCGTCTAAAAGCAGTCACAAATGTTTTAGAACCCATCATAAATTGATAATCTTCAACTTCTTTACCCCCTTTAAACTTAGTATCATCCTTTTTTGTTTCTAAAATGATAGTATTAAATTCTTCATTGCTTGTGAAAACTTGCATTAAGCCTCTTTTATAATTGAAAAAATAGTACTCATCGTCTTCTGGCTCTAGATAAATGGATATTTCATCTCCCGTTACTCTTTTAAAGACAACAACCTTACCTTTTACATACTTCATGACTTGTTTCTTTTTAATGTTAGCTATACCAATGTCACCATATGAAACGTATGCTTTTTTATTAAAATCCCATCTAAATCTAATGTCTCCAAAGTAAAAAGAGGTTTCTAAACTTTCTGGAAATTTCTTTACCTTCCCTTGAATAGTGAGATCGGAAATCATTTTATCAGCTTGTTTTAGCCCAACTAATTCTCTTAAAGAATATTCATAAGTAGAGTTAATTAAATCAATGGTTCTTAGATTTGGTTTTTCATTAAGCTCTTTAGCTAACTTATCAAATGCATCATCACTGAACGGAAAGTTAACCATTAAAGAAGATTTAATATCTGTAGAGAACATCGCTGGGTTATACTTTATTTCACCAACAGGTTTAACCATAACTTGACCTAAATCACTGCCAAAATCAAATTGACCTGTTCCTTCAATTTTACAATTATTAATATTTAAAGAAATGAAATTCCCAGGAAGAGATCTTTCAGCTAGTTTTTCTTTGTTTGATATTTGGTATTCATTTTCCTTTTTATTGAAGTGGATGAATCCGAATGAAGAAATAATATCTAAGTGTTCAGCATTTAATTTCTTTGACAAGAAAGTAGTGTATAATGAAATCGAATCTGTATTATTTAAAATTATTCCAGTTCCAATAACATCTCCTTCAATATCTACTAATACAGTATCAATTGGAATATAAACTTCATTTGGATCCACAGAACCATCAAATTTGATCCAACTTCTTTGAATATTCTCACAGGAGTGAACAATCCTAGTTTCGCCTTTAAACGATAGGTTTTTAACGGAAGCATACATTTCAACATCTCCATGATATTCGAAATACGGGTTCAATGTAAATTCAACATCTTCTTTAATAGAACCTTTTGCCGTAGTTGTAAAACTTGTGTCTGGATGTATATATGAAAAATAAATGGGTTGTTTTTTATCATTTTCATCGGTATAGTCAAGAGTCCCTGAAGCCACATAATCCCTTCTTGCCTTAATGTCTACCTTAGCATCATATATTTCATGATATTTAGTAATGTAATTAGCTACAATTTTTGCATTATTAAGTGTTTTAATTTTTGCTCTCTTTTTTATTATCAATCGGCTAGAGTCTGGAAAAACTTGAGCATCAGCTACAGTAACAAATTGAACTCTATCACAAGTAATTCTTTTTTTCTTAATATCAAACCTGGCCTTTGGAGATTTAAAGTTTAAAGAATCTTGATCTGGATGAATTGAGAAGAAATTCGAACCAGACAAGTCTAAGTCAGTATCTATGTTAATGTCTCCTGCCGATCTTGACTCCATTTCTAAGTCATCGTTATCCATGTACCAATTAAATTGGTCCATGTAACAGATGTATTGATTATCTGGAAACTCAACAAAACTCTCACCAGAGTTAGATTTAAACTCACCCTTTCTTGTAGTGAAATCGACATGAGCATTAACATTTTCGGTTTTAAATGCCATTTCCTTAACCTGCTCTTCCATTGTGTTCAATTTAAATTCGGAAGTGTCGGCATTAATTGCATTTAGCAGGTATTTATATGTATAAGAAAGCATTTCCCCTTTTCCAAAGTACATTAATCCTTCTCCAGTCATTCCGTTAGGCCTCAAAGCTAAACGACCATGTAAAGTAGCATCTTCATTTTCAAAAAACACAATATCATCCTTATTACTTGATGCATAAAGGACTTCCTTTTTAGGTACATAAGAAATAAAACAGTCTTCACCCCTTACTAATGGGACTATAGGGTCAATTTCATTGGGTTGATTGGTGTAATGTTGAGCGATTGCTGTAACAGAATCGGGATAAAATGTTATTTCTTCAGATTCTGCAACAGATGTTAAATAACTAATGGAACCTTCTCCCTGTAACCCTTTATTTGAAAGTTTTATTTTATTGTTATAATTAGCGATAATACCATAAATATTGAATCCATCAGTTGGAGTTTCTCTTTTGAACCCCAAAGAATAATCATCTTGAAGAGTCAACTCTTCTTCAAAATCAGGAAATATACCAGCAGACTTAAATAACCCAGGAAAATTAATACCATCATTTGTAAAATCATCTAAACTGTCCATGTTAAAAGGTTCAATAATAAAAAGAAAACTATCTCTTTTGTATAATCCACCTTGAATTGTAGGTTTATCATAATAGACATAAGACTTTTCAGTTGTACTTAAGAGAGGATAATCATGATTAGAGGTGTCAAGACCACATTTATTAGTTGGTAAATCAATTAAAATATCCCCCTTTAAGTTTTCGATAGTAGATAATAATCGTATTTGATTCCCACCATTAGGTTTGTCATTTATGGCTCTTAAACGCATAGAGTCACATTGAATCAAATTAATTTTAAATTCATCATAATTAAAAGAAAACTCATTGCCAAAATATTCTGTTCTTCCAGAATTAATAATACCAGAAAAAGCCATATCTCTATTTTTCTTTATAGTTATAACTTCCTTGTCTGGATATATTCTTACAAACTGAGCATTACTTAAAGCTATTTTTTTAACGCCATTAATGGTTAGGTCTTTTGAAAGTAGATTAAGTTGAGCATTTTTCTTATTGTCAGAATTTATTACTATTACATCGAAATCTCTCTCGCCTTTTCTAGATTCGATATAATTATAAAGCTTTGTTTTTATAGTAACTAGCTGTCTATCAATATCAAAATTCACAAATCCTTTTGTAGTAAGGTTAAAAAGCATAAATTCTAAATCTGACTTTGTGCTACGCATGAACGAAGCTAGGTCTGCTACAGGAAAAGTTGTGTTTCCATATTGGTTAGAAAAATTATTAATTTGAACTAACGGATTTAAACCCATTCCTGTTAATTGGTCGTAAATATTTTTATCAAAGAAATCAAATGAATCAAAATGAGCACTAATATCTGTACTTCCAAAAAGAGGTGCGAAATTCAAAACAGGATCTCCTAATTTCCAATAAATTGCCTCAGTATACATGTCTAGCTGATGATAGCTATTATAAAAAGGAGATTCAGAAATACCTGAACCACCTCTTATTATAGTTACTTTTCCATTTTTGTTAACGAATTTAAATTGAGTTCCTGGGTGAGTTATAGAATCATTGTCAATGTAAATTTTAATTTTAGATTTTTCTGAGGAGACAAGGTCATCATTAATTGTGAAATTTATTGATTCAACAACTAAAAAATCTTCGTTCTTATATCTAAAAATCAATCTTGCTAGGTTATCTATTGTTCCAGAACCTTGTAGATTTTTTCCTCTTATTGTAAAACCACCATCGTAATCAACATTTTCAAAAATATTTTTAATAACTAGCCGTTTATCATATGATTCAAAACTTGGATATTTCACCTTGTTTTCCCCAAGGTTTGATAAAACTTTTTCAGAAAGTTTACCAAGAATTGGAGCTTGAAAATACCTACTATGATATTTAGTAGAATCACAGACAAAACCAGCTGTCTTAAGAGAAATATAATATTTACTTAACTCTGCATAGACAGTATCTTTTGAAAGACCTGCTCTTTCCCAAGTTACAACACCTCCTGTTCCAACCCATTTATTTGTAAGAGGGTAAAATAATCCTGAAGTTTTATAAATTACAGAGCTATCCTTTTTAGAATAGCAACGCAAATTTGTCTCACCAAATTCAATCACAGGTTCTTTAGTAAACTTAAAAGTATAATTACTTGAATTTGCTTTCCATGTTGTAGAAGAAGATTTATAAACAGTATTGTCAGAAAAAAGATTAGAACAGGTTTCAATGTATTTAGCAATTCGTTTCTTCTCTCTTCCACCCATTACCTTGTTAATGGTTTCGTGCCATTGATTAAAATCTTGCTCATCTCTACCAGAAATAGCAAAATTCTTCACAGCATCTAAATAATTTCTAAAATCAGGATACGCTTTTAATCTTTTTTGAGCCATCAAATTTGATGTGCTATATATTTGAGCTCTTTGATCTGCAGAAAAAATACTACTTAGCCAAATTGGCTCAAATTCTTTAGCAAATTGTTTGGCATCGACTTTATTAACCACACCAAGATAAGATTGAACTTCTTTAAGATACTTTTCTGGTTCTGATGAAAAAGACATTATTTGAGCCTTAAGATTAAAAAAGCTACAAAAAACCAATATGATAATAATTGAAAATTTATTCATATAACATTACTTACTTAAAATTAGCAAACTCCATTTATTTAATTCTTTAGACTCAACAAAATTTAAACCATTTTTTGATGCTTCACCTAAAATCTCTTCATTATCAATATTAAAAAAACCTGACATCATAAGTTTCCCACCTATTCTTAAACTATTTGAATATGTAGACAAATCAGCTAATAAAATATTCTTATTAATATTAGCAAGTATAAAATCGTATTTGTTTACTTCTATTAAAGATGAATCACCTTCTTCAACTTTAATCTCTTCTATATTATTTAAAAGTAAATTATCGTTTGTGTTTTGAACAGCTATTGGGTCTATATCAATTGCTACAATATTTTTAGCATTTAATTTAGAACAAATTATCGCCAGCACACCTGTTCCTGTTCCCATATCAAGAACATTTGCTTGAGCAATCGTTTCCTTAAATAATGCTTGGGCCATTAACAATGTTGTTTCATGATGTCCTGTTCCAAATGTCATTGCAGGATTAATAATAACATCGTATTGGTGATTTTTATATTCATGAAAAGATGTTCTAATTATGCATTTATCATTAACCTCTATTGGATTAAAGTTTGATTCCCATTCTTTATTCCAGTTTTTAGATTCATGAATAACAACATCTATTTTAACTGCTGATCCACATAAGCTTTTAACAGTAAAAATACTATTGTCATTGTATAAATCTTCAGGAATAAAAGCTTTTAATTCGTTTTCTAATTCTTGGAAAGACTCAAAACCAATTTCAGCTAAATTAAAAATTAAGACATCTTTATGTGAAAAAGAACTTTCAAATTGTATACTTAGCTCAATATAATTCATTTAAAATGATTGAATAATTGAAGAAAAAGTATCTTCTTTTAAAGCAGCCCCTCCAATTAAACCTCCATTTACATCATTTTTACTAAATATTTCAGAAGCATTTTCAGCATTGCAACTTCCACCGTATAAAATTGGAATTTGACTTAAAATTTCATTTTCAATTTGAAATCTTTTTTTCAAATAATTTCTTATAAAAAAATGCATTTCTTGAGCCTGATCTGAAGTTGCTGTTAAACCAGTTCCAATTGCCCAAACTGGTTCATAAGCAATGATACAGTTTTGTAGCTGAGTTAAATCTAAACCATTCATACCTAATTCAAGTTGATTATGAATTATTTCATTTTGAACACCACTTTCTCTATCTGTTAAGGATTCACCGCAACAAAAAATAGGAGAAATTTCATTTTCAAGTAATAAATGTATTTTAGTATTAATAACTTCATTTGTCTCATTAAATAAAGCTCTTCTTTCTGAATGACCAATAAGACAATAATCTACACCAATATTTTTAAGCATTTGGGCTGAAACTTCTCCAGTATAAGCACCAGAAATAAAACTAGACACATTTTGAGCTGCCAGTTTCACATTTTTTAATTTATTTGAAAATTCGGATAGATAAATTGAAGGTGGACATAAAATCACTTCCACATCATTAATTAATCTATTGTTTAATGAATTAAATAAAGCAGAAGCTTCTTTATAATTCATATTCATTTTCCAATTCCCTGCAACAACTTTCATTTTACAATAATTAATTTAAACGAACTCTAGGGTCCAAATATCCATAAACAATGTCAACAATTATATTAATTAACACAAAAAAACAAGCTACAACAATAGTAACTCCAATTACTAATGGGAAATCATCATTTTTTAAAGCGGAAACCAACTCATTACCAATACCATTCCAATCAAAAATTTGTTCCACAAATACTGCTCCTGCCAATAAAGAAGCAAACCAACCCGAAATAGCTGTTATTACAGGGTTTAACGAGTTAATTAACGCGTGATTAACTATTACTTTGTATTTAGACAATCCTTTAGACCTTGCTGTCCTTATATAGTCTTGAGATAATTCATCAAGTAAAGAACTTCTAGTTAACTGAATAACGATAGCTAAAGGACGTATTCCCAAAGTTATAGCAGGTAATATTAAATTCTCCCAATGATATTCTTCATATCCTGTATAATCATTTAATTCAACCAAAGAGCCGTTAGGGTCTAATCCAGTACCAGGAAAAGGAAATGTAGAACTTATAATTGGCCAGTCTGAAAGACTAAAAATGCTATAAAAACCAATATATACTAACCAAAACCCAGCACCAATTATAAATCCTTTAATTGACCAAGTAACTATAGTTATGAACTTGATTGATTTATTCTTTTTAACTAAAATAGTTAACAAACCAATAATTATAGCTAGTAAAGAAAATACAAAAGGTAAAACAGGTAAATCCATTTGATTAGACCAAGTATATCCACCAACAACAGAAATTATAGCCGCCATAAAAAAGGAAGGGGCTGACATACCAGAAACAGCAGCAATAAAAGAAATATTATCGAAAAACCTTCCCTTATTTACCGCACTAATTACACCAAATATAATTCCTAAAACAGTTGCAATTAATATGGCTGACAAAGCTAACACAAAAGTATCTGGTAGTTTCTCCCTAATTATCTGTGCAACACTTCTCTTATTTTGATAAGACTTTCTTAGATATGGGTATTTTAAAACTAAAGATTTATTAGAGCTCAAATTAAGTAATTCAACAGCTGTATATTTTGAAGAATCTAAATAGATTACACTTTCTACTTCTTTAACATTATGAATTGAAAATGGCGATAAATCATTTAAATAAAAAGCATAGCGTTTATGAAAAGGGAGATCTAAACCTAAATCTTTCCGAATTGTTTGAACAATTTCTTTAGTAGAATGTTGCCCACCTAGCATCAAAGCTGGATCACCAGGTTTGATATTAAAAAGAATAAATATGACTGTTACAACCCCAAAGAGAACAAAAAAACCATATGCTATTTTTTTTATTATAAATCTAAACAAACCTATGAGCTAATTAAATAATTAATTCTTAACATTTTCAATATCCTTGAGTAATAAATATGGTTGGAATTTATATTCATTAATTCCTTGATAAGAATTAATTTTATTTCCATTTATTAAATAGTAAATTCCAGGTGTATCATTCTCAAAACCAAGCACCTTCCAAAACTGTGCAACATCCATTATTTCATATCGAAATTCTCTACCAGCAAACTCGAAAAATGATGGGATTTTTTCTGGTTCTTCATTCATGAAAACAATATAAACTTCTGGAAAAACAGGATTTAATAGCGACAATGAATCCAATTGTCTAGCAGTAGCCATGCAGTGGTCACACCCAGGAGCAAAAAAGCAAAGCAGCTTTTCTCCATCATCTATATCTTTTATATATTGACTATATATCGAATTTGTTTTTTCAAATTTATCATCAAGACTTTCACAAGATTTATTTGGGGCAACATAAAACAAAGCACCTAAAGAAATTAAATAGACAACAATTAAATAGATAAAGTGCTTGTTTTTCTGCTGTTTAACAAGTTTGAACAACAGAATCAATAAGCCTATAGATAATATGTTTTTAATTAACGCTTCTGTTGGAGTCATTGGAATTAATTCACCGAAACATCCACAATTCGCAGCACCCTCCATAATTCCGAAAACAGAAAGAGAGAGGTGAACACAAAAAACACTTAAAAGTAAAATTGTAGCTGGTATTACAATTCGCTTTAAATAAAAAGGCAGAAGAATTAGAATACCTAAAGCAAATTCAAATGAAATTAGTAACCTTGAAAAATAGGCTCCATAGCATTGGTCAAAACCTAAAGGCACCAACTGTTTAGCCTCAAAAGTAGTTATAGCAAAATATGGGGAAGGATACAATTTAGCAACAGCAGATAAAATAAAAAGAAATGAAATTAAAATTCTTATTATCCAAGATACATAGGTAGTTTTTGTGTTCATATTTCAATTAATATTCTATTAATAAATTAAATAATGCAAATGGTTAAAATATCTAGTTTTTCAACTTTAATCTTCAAGGTGAATTAAAGCAAAAACAGCGTAATTAAGCATATCGTAATAGTTCGCATCAATACCTTCAGAAATCAATGTTTTTCCACTGTTATTTTCTATCTGTTTAACTCTTAAAATTTTCATTAAAATTAAGTCTGTTAGTGATGAAACACGCATGTCACGCCAAGCCTCACCGTAATCGTGGTTTTTCTGCTCCATTAAATCACGTGCATTATTTACGAAATCGATGTATAAATTAACTGTTTCTTCAGAATTCAATTCCAAACGAACATCATCTTTTAAGTGAAGTTGAATTAAAGCCATTACGCAATAATTAATTATACCAATAAACTCATCTTCAACACCTTCATTAATTTTAGATTGACCGTTTTCTTGAATAGTTCTAATTCTATTTGCCTTTATGAAAATTTGATCTGTTAAGGAACTTGTTCTTAATATTCTCCAAGCTGTACCATAATCTATAGTTTTCTTCTTAAAAATGTCTTTACATTTGTCTATGGCAAAATTGTATTGTTCTATTGTAAGTTTCATTTATCAATTTCAAATTAACAAGGGTGAAAGATAATTATTTCAAATCAAAATTCTTAATTAATTGTAAAGGTAAACTTATCAATTTGTCTATACCAAAAACCATGGGCATTATTAATGCCACTCCTGACTCTTTTTACGATGGCGGTAAAAACAATTCTGTTAAGAATGCAACAGAATTAGCTGAAAAGCACATGAGAGATGGAGCTACTTTTTTAGACATTGGTGGTTTTTCATCTAGACCAGGTGGTGAAAATATAGATTCAAAAATAGAAATAGAAAGAATTATTCCAATAATTAAAAGCATAAACAAAAGAATTCCTGAAGCAATTATTTCAGTTGACACATTTCGACATGAAGTTGCAAGAGCAGCATTAAACGAAGGAGCATCCCTAATTAACGATATTTCCGCATGGGAATTGGACAATAACTTGTTTAATCTAATTAAAGAATTTAAAGTTCCATACATTTTAATGCACATGAAAGGAAAGCCGTCTAACATGCAAAAGAATCCTCAATACAAAAATATTATAGAAGAGCTAATATTGTATTTTTCTTTAAAGATTCAGCAACTAAATCTAAACGGCATAAAAGATGTTATAATTGATCCAGGGTTTGGATTTGGAAAAAACATAAATCACAACTTCACAATACTTAATGATTTAAATGAACTGAGTATTCTAGACAAACCCATACTAGTAGGATTAAGCAGGAAGTCAATGATATATAAGCCACTTAAAACCAACTCATTAAATTCTCTTAATGGAACAACAGCTTTAAATATGTTGGCGCTAGAAAATGGGGCTAAAATATTAAGGGTTCACGACATAAAAGAAGCCCAAGACTGCATTGAATTAAACAACATTTTACCTTTTAAATAATGGTTCTATAACTGAAAAATACACCTCAAATGTATCATTTCTAACTCCTAATTCTATTCGAGGATGTTTTGCTGTATCAGCAAATTTTTGGCCCTGAAAATCAAAAATCTTTAGGAAACTGGAAACAAAACTACCGTCAAACATTTTACTTTCTTTAAAACCATTAGTTAGATTACCATTTATTACATTAAATAAACCTTTCTCAATAAGCTTGGCTAGCTCTTTATCTTTTGAAGTATTGTATAGAAGTTTAAATTGATAAACATCGTCTTGATCAACAACAACAAAACAACTGGCAGAAGATCCAAAATTAAGATTCACTTCATATTTAACTCTTTCATCAGCTCTTATCAAAGAAGAAAAACTTCCTTTATTGGCCTGATCAAAAACTAATTGATAGTGCTTTTCAAACAACACAACAATACTATCACTAAGAATAATTAGTTTTTTATTTCTTTCCAACTCTAATTGCTCTTCAATTTTTGCTATTCTAGCCTTTTCAATGTTCATCAATTCAATCAAATTATTTTTCCATACAATTAATTCTTCTGGTGTAAATGAAAGACTTTCAATTGGTAATTGATCAACCATGTTTAACAATGCATTACAAAATGCATCAAATCTAAGGTCAGGAATTTTAAAAAGAGTTGAGCTTGTTGAGGAATTGTAAGTAGAAACCAACTTATTCATTAAAATAATAAGCTGCTTTTCAGAACTAGCATTTTTACATTCTTTTTCAAATTTCTTTTTTTCCTTTTTCCAATCTTTAACAAAAGATTTTTGAGCAATGTTGTCTTGTAATATTACAACTTGACCTGACAAGGAAGAAATATCTTGAGAATAAGATAAATCAACAGTAAAAATAGTTAAGAGAAAAAAAAATGATTTTAAAAAATTCATAACGTTTAAATTTATTAATAAATCTAAATAAAAGAAATTACATAAAATCTTTATGATTAGTGATGTTTTATAATTTTACGTTAAATATTTATAACTAATGAAGCTATATTCAATTAATACAGGCTATTTTAAGCTTGATGGAGGTGCCATGTTTGGAGTAGTACCAAAATCTTTATGGGAGAGAACAAACCCTTCAGATAGTAACAACATGTGTAATTGGGCCATGAGAAGTTTATTAATTGAAGACGGAAATAGGCTAATTCTGATTGACACAGGAATTGGAAATAAGCAGACAGCTAAATTTTTTAGCTACTATTTTCTTCACGGAGATGTCACTCTTGAAAACTCATTGAAAGAATGTGGATTCTCAAAAGATGACATAACTGATGTATTTCTAACCCATTTACACTTCGACCATTGTGGTGGAAGTATTGAATGGGCAAATACAGAAAAAACAATATTACAACCTGTTTTCAGAAATGCTAAATTTTGGAGTAACGAAAATCATTGGAATTGGGCAACAAGTCCTAACAATAGAGAAAAAGCATCATTTTTAAGCAATAACATAAAACCAATTAAAGAAAGCGGTCAATTAAATTTCATTAGTAGAACCGATAGAATTGTGAAAAATGTATTTAACAACATTGATGTTTTCTTTGCAGATGGCCATACAGAAAGTCAAATGATTCCTATGATTAATTTTAACGGCAATAAAATAGTTTTTATGGCTGACTTGCTTCCAAGTACTGGACACATTCCTCTTCCCTATGTAATGGGCTACGATACAAGACCACTATTGACACTTGATGAAAAGCAATTGTTTCTAGAATTAGCAGCAGATAATAATTACATATTATTTTTGGAGCACGATCCAATAAATGAATGCTGCACAGTTAAAAAAACTGAAAAAGGCATTAGACTCGATAAATGTTTTAATCTAAAAGACATTTTATAACCAAAATGCTTACTGCAAAAGAAATAAATAGACTTGCCATTCCGGCAATTCTTTTCAACATTACTGAACCCCTTATAGGCTTAGCAGATATAGCTATTATTGGGCAACTTGAAAATGATGTGACTCAAGCTCAAGGAGGTGTTGGATTAGCCGCTGGCTTATTTGCAACTTTGGTATGGGGTTTCGCACAAATGAGAACGGCACTTTCAGCTATTATTAGCAGACATTTCGGGCAAAACAATTTAAGGCCTACTTTCTCTTTAGTGCCACAAACATTAGTATTAACTCTTATAATAGGAATTATTGTTGCGTCCCTGACTGCAGGTTTTTACGATACCATCACCAATTTCATATACGGCAATATATCTTCAAAAACGTATTTGTATTCAGAATCTTATTATTTAATAAGAAGTATTGGTCTTCCCTTCAGCTTAGGAATAGCTTTGTTTTTTGGTATTTTCAGAGGAATTCAAAACACAACTTGGGCCATGTACATCTGCTTAATTGGAGGCGTTATCAACATTGTTCTTGACTTCATTTTAATCTTAGGAATTGATGGTTTAATAGATGGAATGGGAGTAAAAGGTGCTGCAATTGCATCAATAATAGCACAAGCAATCATGTTCATCTTAAGTATTATTTTTCTTTATAAAAAAACACCTTTCTCATTAAATTTCTCTTTTAAAAAGAATCCTTTTTTCAATGAAATGATTCATATATTTTGGAACATGTTTATTCGAACGCTAGTTTTAAACATTGTCTTCATTCTTGCCAATAGATTTGCCAACAAGAATGGGGATGCACAATTAACTGCTTATACAATCGGTTATAATATTTGGATTTTTTCTTCATTTTTTATAGATGGGTTTTCAAATGCAGGGAATGCACTTGCAGGAAAATACCTTGGAGCAAAAGACAGAGCAAATCTAAGCCTCTTGGGAGATAAATTATTGAAAATAAATTTATCAATAGCACTAATTCTTGGTTTGGTTTATTTAATTTGCTACCCTGTTATAGGTAGCATTTTCAACAATGATCCTGAAGTAAATAAATTCTTTAAAGCTACATTTTGGATTATCATTATAGCTCAACCTTTTAATTCTATTGCTTTCACATTTGACGGTATCTTCAAAGGTCTTGGAGAAGCTGTATATTTAAGAAATACGTTAATAATAGGCTCTTTATTTGTCTTTACACCCTTACTTTATATTTTGGATCTTTTTGACTTAAAGCTAACAGCTGTTTGGCTATCCATGATGGGGTGGATGATTTTTAGAGGCGGCTCACTTTATTGGAAATTCAAAAAAATTGCAAGAACTCAATTATGAATATTGAAGACTTTAGAACTTATTGCCTATCACTTGGCAATGTTACCGAATCATTTCCATTTGATGAAAAAACATTAGTTTTCAAAGTGAATAAAAAAATATTTGCATTAACAAATATCGATGAATTCTTATTTTTCAATGTCAAATGCAATCCAGAACAGGCAATTGCACTGAGAGAAGAATACAAAGGAGTAAATCCAGGTTATCACATGAACAAAAAACATTGGAATTCAATATCAACATTAGATAATATAAATACAAAAGACTTAAAAAAATGGATAAAAGATTCCTTTAATTTAGTTGCAAAAAGAAACTAATTGTTCAAACAACAAATCCGCCATCATCATTGTAATTATAATTTGAATTTACAGCCCCACTACCCTCTTTAAGCTTATTTTTAACAAACTCGTATAACTTTTGATCATATTTATTACAAGCTATAATTTCATCTTTAAGCTCTTGAGATACTTCCAATTTTAATTCTAAAGGAGTTTTCTTTCTAACAATTATTTTCTTTTTTAATTTAATTCCTGTTTCACTTTGAAAGAAACTTAAAAAACGAGAATAATCCTCAGTTAAACCACAATGAATAGTCATATCATCTATAACGCTTAGAACTCTATTAAATTCTTCTGGCTTTACAGGACTTGGGTCAGCTATCTTCCTACCCAACAAAAACTTAACTTGATAATTTTGAGTGTGTTTAAAATTCACATACGCTTTTAAAG
>Ga0315331_10001360_pt1 | contig 18245 bp, 15 predicted proteins | sample M160m34915metaG_FD_203456 | JGI IMG/M metagenome (GOLD analysis project Ga0315331, IMG submission 203456) | Ammonia-oxidizing marine archaeal communities from Monterey Bay, California, United States - M1 60m 34915 | ecosystem: Environmental > Aquatic > Marine > Intertidal zone | place: USA...
TTACAGGCCGGCGCGCTCTTAAATTGGCAGCCTCAACAACAGCTTGAGATTCATGCAGGAGTGAAGTTTGGAGTCTTTGTTAATTCGATTGACCATCAAATGCGTTTTCAGGGAGCGAATGGCTTTGTGTATTCAGGTTCGGACGCCTCAACGCAACAGCTTAATCATGCGTTAGATACTAGTGATGTGGCCACCTTAGGCCAACTCGACGTTGGATTTACCTATCATTGGTCTGATCGTTTTCGGCTCACATCGGGCTACCGCCTGGTCGGGGTGACTGGTTTATCGCTGACGACCAATCAACTTTCACAAGATCTCGCTGATCTCGCAGAGAATCCATCCGTTCACACCAATGGCAGTATCCTGCTGCATGGTGCCTACGTTGGTGTCGAATATGACTTTTAAGCCAGGCCGATTTGATTAACCGGTCTCAGGCATGAAGGTTGGAATGTTCACACCTTCAAACGGATAGTAATCGCCATAGACCTGACAGAAATGCATTTCGCAGTTCCGCGCTCCCCAGTCATAAGCGGCTCGCACCAGTTTCTCAGACTCTACGGGAAGTAAAAAGACGGGTGTCCGTCCGGCATGCTGGTTAAGCTGATGGGCTAATAAAGCAATGGCAACATGATCATTAATGGCTACACCCGGGCCCACCAGATTGGTAGCAGGGTGTGCACAGGAACCTAGGAATCCAAGGATCTGGTGTGATTCCGGGCATACATAAACAGAGATACTCCAAAGCCCGTCCTGATTGTCGATCAAGAATTGATAATCTTTGTCACGAGTGATTCTGGCGATTTGATATTCGAGCTCCGACATTTGAGTGATGTCGGCACTCGTTGCTGCTCGGACAAATCTCAGCCCTTCAGGTTGTTGTCTCAAGCCATCGTTGGGGATTTCAAGAAACATATCCTGATAGGCATGACGAGGGACAAAGCCAGCTTTGTTATAGAGGGAGAACGAGTCTACATTGATCGCACTTTGGGTTAGACGCAATGGTTTGTTTTGTGTCTCTGAATAGTCAATGATGTGCTGGAGCAGGGCCTTGCCTGCACCGCTACCAAAGTGATTAGGGTGCGCGGTCATAATTCCCAGCGAAACATGATGTTCCCGAGGGTGATAAAAGCAAGAGGCCATCAATGTACCTGTTTCATCGTGCTCTACTACGATTCCGCAACCAGGATCAAGCGTTTCGTAGACATCAAAGAACACATTGCAGCTGGACGGGCCGCCCGTGAAGATTGGCGGACAGCCGTGCGTTTGATACCAATGGTTAATCGAAATATAAATGAGCTCAGAAACGTCGTGGCGGTCAGCGACTGTCATCGTGCGAACAGTGAATGGCATCGCGAGTTCTTTCGGCAAGATCTTAGAATGGAGCGACGTCGTCTTCAGGATCGATTTCTTCCTTGGTTTCCGGCGCTTTTACAGCCACAACAGCTTGCTCGCTCGGCAACTCGACCATTTGGATTAAAGCATACAAGTGACCGGTAACCTGTGCGGCTTCCACTTCTTGCCAGCCTGTGGCTTTATGACGCAGGATGGCCAGCTTAAATTCATCTAAGCTATTCTGAAGATCGGATGGCAGCTCTTGAAGATTTTCAAAAGGACGAATACCTTCGCCAGCGGCGGTAAGAAGCGAGGTCTCTATTTCACGAGGAGCAGCTTCGATGGTGTTGTTGGCCGAAACTCCATAAGAGTCACCGTCACCAAAGTCCGGGCCCGAGTCATAATTAGGTCCGGCATTTGCTTCGTCATACTCACCACGAATGGTGCTGTCGCCGGGGGCATAGTCGTTTTTAATGGCCGGTTCTTCCAAAGGAAGTGTCGCCATGTCTTCGTCTAGCTCAGCGTAGATGACATCCTTGTCATCCGGCTTTTCGCTAGGTGCTCCGCCCATCGCTTCCCAGCGCTGTTCCCGCATAGAAGAGACAGACCATTTATTTTGCAGAGCACCTTCTAACCACATCTCAGCATCCGACCAGTCAATGGCGGCCTGAAAATGGGTCCAAGACAAATTATCAAACTCCTGGTAGCTATCGCCAAAGCGTTGAAACACCCGGCGTAAACGACCGACATGCTGTCCACTGACAGTGCCATTGAAGTGCGTTGCCCAGGCTTCGTCCGAGTATTCCTGTAGCGGAGCACCAGCGTCAATCAGCGCCGCACGCCATTGATGAATGATCTCACCCTTTTGCCAGTTAGTCTGGCTGACTAGCGTTTCCCATTGGTTAATAAAAGGTTCTGAAGTGAAGCGAACGAGTTCAGGATCGAACTCCTCTTCCACTTGCAGCACGGCAGTGTCGATAGAGGACACTTCTTCAACAGATGCTTTAAGAACCTCTTCGGAGTCTAAAGCTTCGCTGGTGCTGTCGGCATCTTTTGATTTTGTCGGAAATGAAGAATCAGAGTTCAATTCCGAAGTTTCAGGCTCCTCGCTCTGAAAATCAGGATGTCCGAGGTCAGCGGCGTCACTATTTAACTCGTTTTGGTCGCCATTATTAAACAAATCGCCTTGCATCATGCGTCTATCTTCCTGAATCGCTAATGTTTAATGGGGTGATTTTTTGTCTTGAGAAGAGATAAGACTAGCATTTGAAAAAGAAAGTAAAAGCAGTTCTGAAAAAGGAGTTGCCTAACGCTATAAATATAGACTTAAACAAGGCATTCCTTAGGTTAACTTCGGTGGGGAAAACCTGTCGACAATCAGGAACTGGCCGTTAAGAGGCTGGCAAAGTCAGCGGAGTTACTTGGACTCGGATTCCAGGTCGGGTTCGATCGTGATTAAAAATAGAACATGCAGCTTACCATTTTGTTTATTCTTAACCTGTTCTGGGTAACGATCTTTTGCGTTAGTATCTTCCTTACGAGCCGCATTGACTGAGCTAGGCAGGTAATTTGAATTCTGAAGTTGTGTCATCAGACTGACAAGTTCTTCCGGCGTACGCTGAATAGCATATACGAGGTCCGCAGAGCCGTTATCGAATTTCTGAACCGAATCTGTTTTGGATCGATTACCACTATTCGCTGGAATGGACTTCAGCGAGGGAGAAAACCCCTGTAAGCCGGCGTTCTCCACCGGAATCTTTTTAGCGGACGGCTCGATCGTAGCCAATAGCTGCGTCAGCTGATTTTGTGCGACAGAGATTCGAATAGTTTGGTCGAATTTATTTTGAGGCAGATCGGAAAGCTGCCCTTCTGCTGAGATTCGAGCACGATAATTTCTCTGACCAGAGTTCGCTTCTGCTGAAACTTTGTCTTGCATCTTGGCAGCCTGTTGTGGTGCCAAGCCCTCCATATCACTATTGTCGTCCATTTCCAGTGCCGGCAGCGTCAGGGATTCAGTCAGAGGGGCTTCCATTTCTGCTGGCGGTGATGAAACGCCGTCGCTCATTGCAAGCGGTTCTGTATCGGCAGGCTTATTCATCAAAGTAACCGTCAGCAGTAAACAAGCAGCCAGCCCGACACCAGCCGCTAACCAGCCGTTCTTATTCGAGGGGTTAGAGATTGGGTTGGCAGAGATTTTTGGCTTGGTTCGGACAGTTGGTTGATTGGCGGCTTTGCTAATAGTTTGTTGGATATCCAAGGCGTAATAGACCGGGAGCAGTTCAAAGTCTTCGTGTAGCATTTCAAGCTCGTCTTTAAGCTGGCGCAGTTTAGGGTCGTGCGCAAGGGCAGCTTCCACCAACTCTCGCTCTACTTTCGAGAGTTCATGGTCAAGATAAGCACTAATTAGTTCTTCGTTGATTTCACTCATGTTGTTGGTGAATTCTGTTTGAACAGAGGAATAAGTTTCTCTCGAAGCTGAAGTCGTCCTCGATGAATACGACTTCGTACCGTTCCTGGATTAATCCCCAGAATATCTCCAATGGTTTCATAATCGCAGCCTTCGATTTCGCGCAGGACAATCACTGCCCGGAATTCTTCAGCTAACTCCCCGATCGCTACGTGCAGTATTTGTGCGCGTTCTACTCGTAGGCTTTCCGCATCCACAGGTTCAACTGTGGATTGAGGTTCTTCGCCCTGTTCGTTTTTTTGGCTGTCCATGGAAATAGTTGGTCGTTTCCGTCGCCGGTAACTAAAGGCCAGATTGACAGCGATACGATACAGCCAGGTGTAAAAAGCGCTTTTACCCTGATAGGTGTTGAGCTTTACGAAAGCCTGTAATAATGCATCCTGTAGCACATCTTCGGCAGCTTCCGCATTTCTCAAAATATGAGCAAGTGTATTGAACAATCGATCACTATAGGGAGAAATGAGCTGCTCAAAGGCTTCGCTCGATCCTGCCAAAATGTTTCGAATTAGGTCTTGTTCGTCTTGAGACACGGTCGCTGTATTTGTTTGATGCCTGCAGGGGTGGAAAAGTTCCCGAAAAATAAAAAATCGGTGACTCTTACGTTAACATGCCAGAGTAATAACCATCTTTGTATCGTATTCCAAAGAAGTCAAATTATGTGTCGGAAGCTTCGGCTAACTCGAGGGAGTGCTTGGAAGGATAGGCCAGAGGTTGTTTTCTTATGCTCGTATAGGCCCACAATCCGATGCCAAATAACATAGTGAGTACGCTGAACAGTTGAGAGATAGTCAGTTGGGTACCCAATTGGCCCAATTCGTCGGAACGTACCCATTCAAGTAAAAAACGCGAGAGTGGATAAAAGATGAATATCAAAGCCAGGATTTGGCCATCGCGTTTTCGGTAAGGGAAGTAAGCCCACAGCAATAAACAAAGTAACCCACCATTAATGCTGCTGTAGATCTGGGCAGGATAGACTTTCAGTGAACGAGCCGGCATATCACCCACGGTTAAATTGTCGATCACTCTGCCCGCGGTCTTCAACAGGAAAGCAGTTTCTCCCAATAGCTGCTTTTCAAAGTACTCGCTAAATGCACCATCTACTAAACGCATTTCCATGTTGATGGTATCACCCAGGCGAAGACCACTGGCTTCGCCAAGGGAACCAGGCTGAACGGCGGTGATTTGCGCTTTCCATAAGTAGTTTGACCGATAATCAAAGTCGGCTTCGAGTCCTCTTTGTTCGAGAGGTTGGTCAAACAACAGGCCTTGGTCAAGGTGTCGCATGTAAGGCGGACTGCCAGCAGGGAACTGAACTCCCCATAAGTCATCCGTGCATAAGCCGCCATAACAACACCCGTTCATGAAGCAGCCTAGTCGTCCGAAGAACATTCCGAGGGCCAGTGCGGGTGCGATCAAATCTAACGTGGCGAGTTTTGGAAGTTTACGACGAAAGAGAAAAATCGAGCAGCCAATCAATCCACCAACAAAGGCACCGTAAACGACGAGGCCACCTTCGGTGAATTTCAAGATTTTGGGTAGCGTGTCACCCCACGAAATGTCACCGCTGCGGTCGATAATGGCAAACTCGGTCCACTTCTGCATCACGTACCAGATCCGACCTCCCAGAACTCCGCCAAGAAATAGGAATAGGGTCATTGTAAAGACGACGTCGGGATGAACTCCTTGTCGCCTGGCCTGAATGGAGGCGATCAAAATACCGCCTGCTACTCCTAAGAGTACAAAAAATCCATAGCCCCGAATTTGGATGCCGGTGGGGCCCTCTGAATCCTGAGGTTCTATGAAGGGGATGATAAACGCAATGATCATCCCAATGACTAAAATAGGCACCAACGGGTGGCCTACGCCTTCCTGCTTGCGTTGGGCCGATTGCATGTAGAAGCGAGTAAGCCACACGCCGCCAAAAATTGCCCAGCAAATCAATACCCATCCAAAACCAAATATTGACAGGCCGGCAATTTCGTGAGGTAGGTTGATTAAAGTTTGTTGCATACCAGGCTACATCGTGGCAGAGGTATTTAGCTCAAGAAAACGTTATCGATGAGTCTCGTTTCCCCCACGTAAACGGCAGCGATAGCAATCGTATTGCTATCTACCTGCTGGACAGGTGAAAGATCGTGTTTATCGACAAGTGCAACATAATCTATCTGGCCGATTGACGCATCAGCAAGTGCTTGTTTTGCCTTTTCTAGCAAGGTATTGCTATTTCGTTCCCCATCTTCCACCATCTTCTGGAGACAGAATAAAGCCTGAGATAGAGCGACAGCCTGTCGACGTTCTGCGTCAGAGAGGTATGCATTGCGACTGCTTAACGCTAGTCCGTCATCTTCGCGGATAATGGGACAAACCTGTACTTGAATAGGGATGTCCAAATCCTCGATCATCTGCCCGATGACACGGGTTTGCTGATAGTCTTTCTGGCCAAAGAAGGCAATATCTGCAGGTATCAGATGAAACAGTTTTAGGACGATAGTGGCTACGCCTTCAAAATGTTTTGGACGTAATCTGCCCTCGAACGGACTGGCTACTGCCGGTGGCACCACCCTCGTGCTGGCACCGGCGGGGTACATCGTTTCTACGGTTGGCGTAAAGATCACATCCACGTTATAGGCGCTAAGCAGTCGTGTATCCTGTTGCAGATTGCGGGGGTACTTGTCCAGATCTTCATTGGGACCAAACTGAGTTGGATTGACAAAGATGGTAACAACGGTGAAATCAGTATTCTTGGTAGCCCGTTCAACCAAACTCAGGTGGCCAGCGTGTAAGGCACCCATCGTAGGAATTAGTCCGATACGTTTGCCGAGACGTTTTTGATCTTCGACCAACGCGAGCATTTGAGAGGAATCGGAAATGATGACAGGTGCCATGGGGTTGTTGTCAGTTTTCGAGGTTAGAGATGACACGTCGCGAACGCAGAGAATTCCTGAAGCAGGACATCTTCATCGGAGATATCCAGGAATAGCCACGGAGTAACGATACCGTTCGGCATTAGTTTCCTTAGCATCTGATGCCTTGACTCATTATGGATGTTGTCGGTCAGAATTACGAGTAGTCTCGGCGGCAGGATTGTCTTCTCGTGCCTTTCGATGGTATCGATAAAGCTCTTCCTCTCCAGCAAGCATTGACGAGGAGCAAAATTACAGAGCACAAAAGAGCTACTGGCGCTCCACGGCCTGAGAAGGTCAAAAGTTGCGGCCAGCCGGGATTCTGTTTGTGCAACGGGCAAAGATTGAGTCACGAATGTGGAGTCGCTGCACTCAAGTTCCAGCAAAGTATTTAATGCTGATTGATCTGTCAGGTTCATCGTTAATGCATAGTTGCCAGCTTGCTCAAGATGATCGAGATGACTTTGATAGCTCCATCCTGTTTCCGGATGCATTTGATGACCGGCTAGATCGCACACCGGTTCCAATACAAAACGGCGAAGCGTCATTCGAGGGTGGGGCAGAGTAAGTTTCGACGAACTAATGACGACATCTTCGAATGCAAGAATGTCGATATCAATTGTCCGAGGGTCCCAGCGCACATGGCGTTCGCGTCCCAGTTCGGATTCAATACGCTGAAGATTGACGAGTAGAGATTCAGCAGTAAGCGTTGTAGAAACCTCAACGACGGCGTTGAGAAATAGCTCCTGATTTTTCCGACCACCAACCGGTGTTGATTCGCGATAACGGCTAACACGAACGGCGCTAATGCCCGCTGTTTGTTGTATTTTGTCGACCGCGGCGTCTAATTGTTTTTTGCGTTTTCCGAGATTCGAGCCCAGAGAGAGCAAACTTTTTTTTGGCGCGGCCATGTCAAGCAATCCGGCTCAGGAAGAAAAATACGGCATAGTTGTCATTCGATTTTAATATTTTTTCGAACTAAAACCGAACAAGAAGGTGTTTTAGCGCATAAAAAATGGCGGGAGACGAAGTCCGGTTTGCATCTCACCGCCGTTGGCTGTTCCGCACCATCCTTGCGCGGCAATGCCAAAAAAGAAAGCATTGGGGAGGACCTCCGAGCCACGGCATATGCCGTCGACTGTCGCTCCGATCAGTCGTCGCTCCCCAAGGCTTTGCTGTACTTATAAGTTAAAAACACAAATGTCCCCATGTTGGGAACGTTGTTCGAGCCAACCGAATCTCAGGGAGATACCGTTGGAAGTTACCCCATTGTCCTTTGGCAGAAGAACAGTCTTCGGCGCGTACCGGGAGCGCAGAAGTACAGGTCTTTTTTCAAAGAAAATATGGAACGCCGAGGTCAGCTTCATGGTGATAAGGATCAAGCTAACCGCCGTCGTTTCAAAAGCAAAATCCGGAAAGGACTTCGCAAAGAAACAATGTTGGTTTCAAACAACAGGAGCCATTTTTACGCACGTTAAGAAAATGTCAAGGAAGCAGCAATCAATTTTCCAAGTATTCTTTTTCGACAATTTTTTGCTTTGCTTTTGGTCGGCGCGTTGACACTTGTTTTGAAAATTCGTATGGCCGAGACCTCTCATTCTTTGGTACTCTTCTCAGATTATAGCCCCCTCTCGATAATGTTTCTTGACGAATTACCTTCTGTTCCTGCGTGAATTGATAGCTTCGATGCGACCTCCCTTCCAATCTGATTCATTAACCGACACGGAAAAAAGTAGCGTGTCCGAAGCACTCGCCGAAGTTATCAATGAGTCGCCAGATGGCGATCCAATTTCTGAGAATTATGACGAGCTTGTGAAGAAGCTCGGAAGCGACTTGTGTCATCGTGGCGGGATTTATGTGATACCCAAAACGTTTAAACTGTCGGTGGTGATTCCGATTTACAACGAAGTGAAAACGCTCGAGGAAGTGGTTCGGAAGGTTCGTTCAATAGGCTTGAATCTGGAGATGGTTTTAGTTGATGACGGTAGTACAGACGGTACCAGAGAGTTACTTGGCGGAATGCACGAAGACGATGATTTGAAGATTGTGTTTCACGACCAGAACAAAGGGAAGGGCGCCGCAGTGCGGACAGGATTCCAGGAAGCAACTGGTGATGTGATTGTCATTCAGGACGCTGATCTGGAATATGATCCGAATGAATTCCGATACCTGCTACAACCTATCATCGAGGATCGCGCGGATATCGTGTACGGCTCCCGGTTTCAAATCAAAGAGAAAGCAGATTCTCCGGCCTGGCATATGGCCGTCAATGGTTTTATCACCTGGCTTTGCAACCTTGTAACGCGACTTAGATTTACGGATGTGGAAACGTGTTATAAGTTGTTTCGTCGTTCGCTGATTCAGGAGATTGCATCGGGGTTGAAAGAGAATCGTTTTGGTATTGAAATTGAAATGACAGCCAAGCTGGCAAGGCGATCTAAACAGAATGGCACGCGGTTTTTTGAACGGCCCATTAGTTATCAACGACGATCTTACGAAGAAGGCAAGAAGATTGGTTGGAAAGATGGAGTTAGCGCTTTGCGTTGCATTGTTTGGTATGGCCTGTTCGGGTAATTAGTACGTATGCAGAGAGACCCGGTCTTAAAAAATGGTGGATAGCCCACAAAGTGATACGATACCCTCCTTAGCAGCAAACCCCAGCCGGGTGCGACGGGAAACTCGTAAGGTATTAATACTGCAGATTGCGCGGCAGATCGTGGCGATGAGCGGGGCAACTGCTCTGTATCGTTTACTCGGTCCCGAACCATTTGGGCTCTATGGTATGGTGATCCCGCTACTCATGTTACCTCGGATGCCGGCCAAAGCGATGCGGATGGCCGCAGTTCAAGCTGAAAAAATATCGGGCAACCAGAGATCCGCCGTGTTTTATCTCACGGTGCTGTTAGGCGCTGGTGCCGCATTACTGACCGGTGGTTTAGGCCATTTGTTCAGTAGGATTTATCAGGCTCCTGAACTCGTTTGGGTTAGCTGGGCTTTTGCTGGAACGACGCTTGCTGAGTCGTTCGGATTAACTCATTTGGCTTGCCTGCAGCGAGAGCTAAAGTTAGGAAAAATCGCGGGCATTCGATTAGTGAGCCAGATCGCCGCGGTTACGGCAGCTGTATTGGCAGCTGTTCAATTGCAGGCAGATGTTCTCGAGCTTGGTGTTTGGGCCTTGATAGCAATGGAATACGTCCAGTTGTCCATGAATACATTAGGGTATTGGTACTCTGGCCGATGGCGTCCCGGCGGCTTGGTTAAGACCGAGATAAAGCACCTTCTAAGCTTTGGCGGCAACTACTCTTTGAGTCGTTTGATTTTTTACACCGGCCAGAATATGGACAAGATTTTGTTGGCATTCGTCTTGGGCGGCACGCAGACCGGCCAGCGGTTATTGGGAATGTACACAGCAATGTACAATCTAATGATGAAGCCGGTTTATTTTGTGACGGATCCCGTAACTAGTGTGATGTTACCGTCCTTGTCACGAGCCAGAAATAACCCCAAAGATTACTCGCGTATTGCGATCAGTTTTTATCGGTTGACAGCAATCTTGCTGATTCCGGCGGGCGTAGGATTGGCCGTGGTAAGTACCGATGTCGTAAGTTTGATTAGCGGTCCTGGCTGGGATGAAGCTGCAGTAATGTTACTAGCCTTGGCTCCCGCTATCTGTGTTCATGGGCTAATTAATATTTCCGGCAGCCTCCTGGCCTCGGTCGGTCAGACGGGTCGATTGCTAGCAGCAGCCTCGATGCTCTTCCTGATTCAAGCCCAGGGTTATGCGGCAGCCTATTGGTTTGCCAGCCAGTTCGAATTTGGGCCAGACCTATCAGTTCAAGATGCTTTTAGTGTGGCGGTGGCAGCGAGCTACTCGGTCGTTTTGATGGTTTTTACAGTGCCTTATCTGGCATTTTGTTTTTCACGAGTTGAACTTGCGATTGGTCCCTTATTGCTGGAGTTTGGCCAGATTCTTGGCCGCTCGATGTTGATGGGCATCACGGTTTGGTTTCTTCAGGACCTGATGGTTTCAAGCGGATGGAATTTATATCTTCGCCTGCCCATGGCTATCCTTGCAGGTGTTCTTGCCTATTCAATTCTGATGTGGTCCCGGATTCAACAATGGGTCTTGCCGTTTTTCAAGCGCGCCCCTGAGGTGCAGGAATGAGTGGTGACCGTGCAAAAAATGTGATTTGCTTTGTTGCCATGCTTGTAATATTTGTGATGGCTTTCATTATTGATCGAGCGGGAGTTACGCCCACCACTCGTTATGTTGCCTATGGCATTTCCGCCATTGGTTTAATTTGTCTTTCGGCGCTTATTGGTAAACCATTATCTATACGGCCTGGCAGTAAAGTTTTAGAGCAGCTTGGTGAACAGGCCGACCCGCTGATGGCCTGGGAAGAAGAACTTTCTAATCAAAAAGCGACGATGGAAGTCCTGGCACGCCAACTTGATCAACGTCACGCTAATTTGTCGCAGAAGCTGATTGCTTTTCATGAGTGGTCTGAGTTTCCGGCTCCGATTGATCTGGATGATGGCTTGCAGTCAGCGGTCGCGCGCGGAGATTTACCTACCGATAAAGCCTTAGTCGAACTAGTGGAGAAAGATCGCCAGACAATCGATTTTTTAGAGCAGGAATCAAAGAGGATTTTTGAGAATATTCTGCAAAATAAGTACACAATCGAAGGCCAGCTACAAGTCCGCATGCTGCGTAATGAGGCATTAGGACTGGCGGAATCGGTTGCTCGAATCTATCAACCTGAAGCGGAGTTTCCTTTAATGGAAACGAGTGCTGAGCAAATTATGTTTGCGGCTAGTCGGGTGTGTTTACAGACGTTAGTCGTGATGGATGAGCTTCCGTTGAATGTGAAGCAAATGAATATTCAGAGCCTGTATGGGTATATTTCGAAAGCGGTCAAAGCGTACGGGGTTTATAAGAGGGCTAAACCTCTGCTCAACTATGCAAGCGGAGCAGTGTATGCCGGCCGGTTTGCCTGGGGAGCTAACCCGGTCGCGACCGGTGCTATGTGGTTGCTGCAAAACGTAGGTAAGAAAGCGGCCTCTAATGTTGCCGGGAAATATCTCAATGAACAGGCGATGGGGCTATTGAATAACGTTATCCATGCGGTAGGATTCGAAGCCGCACAGATTTATGGTGGCGATTTCCGCCATCGGGACTCGAACTGGATTTATGGCGTTGAATTGATTGAGACGGTCAATCATTTCCAGTTTGACCGGGAGTCTTTGATAGCGGCGCTGGAAGAACTGGGTGCATTGAAGCTTCGCAGTGAATACGATCGAGTTTTTTTATATCGTTGTATGGCAGTGGGGAGGAGTCCGGATGCTCGAAGATATCGTGCGTCGAAGATTTTGACAGAAGAACAGAAGCAGGCGATTTATTTAAAAATCGGCGAGTACCTGAAAACACACTATGAAGGCCTGGATGCAAACAGAATAGAAAGCTGGCGAACCCAACTGCGAAAACATCTTGATCTGAAGAGTTAGCTAAAACAAAGAGGCTTCCTGTTGGGCGAGGACTCTTCATCCGGCATAATGAAAAGAGCACAAACAATCACTCCTCTCTCATTTCCCAGAATGAGGCTAAACAGGTAACCAAGCGATGGCAAACTTACCAAAAGTATTCAAAGTGCGACAGCATTTTCAGGCAGTCGAATGTGACGACGTAGCAACGGAAGTGGAAGTGCAGTTAACCAAGTTGAATCTTGGCCAAAGAATCAAGCCGGGAGATACGGTCGCCATCTCAGCAGGCAGTCGGGGTATTGCCAATATCCATCTCGCCATCCGCGGGATTGTACAGCACATTCAGGCGTTAGGTGCCGCGCCTTTTGTTGTGCCAGCCATGGGAAGTCACGGTGGAGGCACTGCAGAAGGCCAGCGAGCCATCATTGAGGGCTACGGCATGTCGGAACAATTCCTCGGTTGTCCTATCAAGGCCACGATGGAAACACACATCGTTTGTCAGGCCGAAGAAGGGTTTCCCGTTCATTTCGATAAACACGCCTGGGAAGCAGACCATGTTGTTGTCTGTAACCGCGTCAAACCACACACTAACTTTGCTGGTGATATCGAGAGCGGTCTGATGAAGATGATGCTGATCGGGCTGGGCAAGCATAATGGTGCGAAGATTTACCACCGAGCCATTAACGATTATAGCTTTGGCCAAATCGTGCGCAGCGTTGCAAAGGAAGTGCTTGATAAGTGCGGAGTGGTTGCTGGCTTGGCCTTGGTGGAAAACCAATTCGATCACACCGCCTTGGTGGAAGCAGTGGCACCAGAAGATTTTGAAGAACGGGAAAAGGAACTTCTGATTTTGGCTAAGAAGTACATGCCAAGCATTCCTTTTGAAGAAGTGCAGTTCTTAGCGATCGATGAAATGGGCAAAGATATTAGTGGTTCAGGTATGGACACCAATGTGATTGGCCGTAAGTACAATGACCATAGCGCAACGGGCGATGAAATACCACGGGTGAAGTACATCGCAATGCGAGGCCTCACTCCGGTCACCCATGGAAACGCAACCGGTCTGGGGATGGCGGAGTTCTGCCGTAGTCGGGTAGCCCGGGAAGTAGATCATAAGATTACTCGGATCAATTGCATTACCGGGGGACATATTACCGCAGCGATGAGTCCGCTTGACTACGAAACAGATGCTGAGATCTTTGATGTGGTCTCACAGTCAGTGGGTTTGACCGAACCTCAGGACATTCGTTTTGTCTGGATTCGCAACACGCTTGATGTGGCGGAGTTTGTATGTAGTGCAGCCTACTTGGAACAAGTGCAGCTTCGAGAAGATCTGGAACAACTCAGTGATTTGCAGGAACTTCCCTTTGATGAAGTAGGCAATCTGCCGGACTTCGTTTCAGAAGCGCTCAACGACTGACATGGCTAGAGTTTCGCGCCGCAATACTTACAGTATTTTGCGTCGTCGTCATGTCCTTCTTTGGTGCATGAAGGGCAAACCTGAGTGTTCGTTTGAGCTTTCGATGCCGCGATGATCTCTACGGAGAATATTCCGCTGGGGACGATGATGATGGCGTAGCCAAGAATCATTGCAATGGCAGCAATTGTCTGACCGGGAATGGTTTGAGGTGCAATGTCGCCATAGCCGACCGTGGTAATGGTGACAATTGCCCAATAAATACTCTTAGGGATCGAGGTGAAGTCCGAGCGTTCACTGAATTGGTTTTCAATAACGTAGACGGTTGTTCCCATCACCAGAATTAAACTCATCACAACTAACAGGAATACGACAATTTTGGGGCGCGCTGCCCTTAGTGCTTCCACCAACACTCGTGATTCCTGAACATAGTTGTTGAGTTTGAAAATTCTAAATACGCGGATTAGCCGAAACACACGCACAACGGACAGAGATTGTGAACGAGGAATGATCAGGCCTACATAGGTTGGTAGGACAGAAAGCAGATCAACGATTCCCCAAAAACTGAAGATGTAACGAAATGGTTGCCGGACACAGGCAATCCGCAACGCATATTCAATGCTGAAGCCGATAGTAATGGCCCATTCCATCACATTGAGCGCGGTTCCAAAACGATCTTCGATCGCTTCGACACTTTGCAGCATCACAATCAGCACACTGATAACGATGGCAATTAACAGGCTGACATCAAAGGCCTTGCCTTTGGGTGTATCGGCTTCAAAGATAATTTCATGCCAACGGAATCGCCAGTCGGCCGCCTTGTTTGCTTCCGGCGGCGCTTCAGCAGCAGGCTTTTCGGAAAGTTTTTCAGAATCAATCATGTAGTTGATTCTAAGCAGAGAGTCGATGATGGGTAAATAAGTTCTTTTGTCGGTGTATGATATGTTGGTTATGCCTGAACCACATCTCGACAATTCGAAACGCACTTTGTCAGCCATGGATGCGGCCTGCATTATTGTGGGAATTATCATCGGGGCAGGAATCTACCGTACCACGCCAACCATAGCTGCTGTCACAGCAGATGCGTATTGGCTGATCGGTGTTTGGGTGCTGGGCGGCTGTTTTGCACTGATTGGCGCTCTCTGTTATGTCGAATTAGCAACGAGCATTACCGATGAAGGGGGAGAGTACGCCTATTTACGCCGAGGCTTCAATGATTCAACGGCGACCGTTTATGCCTGGATTGAATTTTGGATTATTCGTCCGGGAAGTACGGGGCCGATGGCGATTTTATTTGGCGAATATGCTCATCGCGTTTTTCCTTTGGCAGAGAACGAAATGCTCAGTGGAGTCATTTACGCCGTTCTCGCGACGATCGTGATGTTGGCAGTCAATTTGAGAGGACTGAAGACTGGCAAGCGGACTCAGAATGTATTGACGGGCGTCAAAGTGATTGCCTTATTGTTGTTGATTATTGTTTCCTTTGCCGCAGTTTTCCTCGGGGCAGAGGTGTCAGCTGCTCAGCCCGTTGCTGAAGAACAGGCCAGTCAATCGACGGGCGGTTTTCTGCTTGCCATGGTGCTAGTGATGTTTACTTACGGGGGCTGGAATGATGTGTCGTTTGTGGCCTCAGAAGTAAAAGACCCGGAGAAGAATATCCTTCGTGGATTGTTAATCGGCATTTTCATCGTGGTCGTGATTTATATTTTGATCAACATCGCTATGTTAATGACGCTTGGTCAGCAGGGGTTAGCGGGCTCAAAAACACCGGCAACGGATATGTTATATCTGACGGCGGGTGAACACGCCGAAAAACTAATGGCAGTCTTGATTTGTATTTCAGCCTTAGGAGCGGTGAATGCAATGCTATTTACCAGCGCTCGAATCTATCATGCCCTGGGTCGACAGGTTTCAGCATTTCATTGGCTTGGCCAGTGGAATAATCGTCTCCATGTTCCCGCCCGCTCGTTGCTTTTGCAGACGATAGTCATATTGATGATGGTGGTCGGATTTGGTTTGCAGAAAGATGGTTTTGAATTATTAGTGTTATTTGTGTCTCCGTTTATGTGGACGTTTCTCGCGTTGGTTGGCGTCTGTGTGTTTCGAACTCGTCAGAAAGGATTGGGGGATGAGCAAAGCTACCGGACGCCCTTCTATCCTGTATTGCCAATGTTATTTGCTGTTTCCAGTCTGTTCATGGCATATCGCAGTTTGAGTTGGTTCGACTTGCAGATCGAACAGCAAGATTTGCTTGACAATAATTTCTTCATTTTCCTATCCATCTTTACGGGGCTGGTTGTTGTGTCAGCAGCGGGTGTTGCTATTTGGTTCGGTCCCCATAAGCCAAACTCCGGCGAACCAGCGGGCTAAGCTAACCCAGCCAAAAAATGCCCCACCTTTCATAAGATATCGAAAGGCTTGATGTCAGATAGCCGGAATGGCAAATTATAGTGAATGCAGACAGTAACTGGGGCGTTTAGAAGAAACCCGTTAGGAGTGGAAATGGTCGGATCGAAAAAACAAGAAACATCCAGCAATGTTCCGAGCACCGACATGCAGCAGCGTTTAAATGCTACAGTCCCCCACAATATGCCGCTTTATCTGGCAGCTGTCTGGCAGTGTGAATCAACGGACCAGGCGGACCGATTACTGGCTGGCGAATTGGATGGATATGTATACCAGCGTGACCGTCACCCCAATGCCGACTTGTTCGCTGAAGCCTGTCAACAGTTACATCAAGCAGAGCGTGCAGCCATTACGTCATCCGGCATGGCGGCGATTTCATTGGCAGTGCTCTCTCAGCTTCAATCGGGCGATCACCTCCTGATAAGCAATCAACTTTACGGTCGCACAACATTGCTTTTAACGTCGGAATTGCAAAGATTGGGAATCGAACACTCGTTGGTTGACCCCTATGATTTGCCATCGGTACGTAGTGCAATCACTCCTCAAACGAAGATGATTGTTGTCGAAACAATTGCTAATCCTCTGTTGCGGATCGTCGACATCAGAGGCTTAGCAGAGATTGCACACGCTGCGGATGCATTGTTACTGGTCGATAATACGTTTGCCACGCCAGCGATTTGTAAACCGCTTACGCTTGGCGCTGACCTGGTGATGGAAAGCGTCAGTAAGTTTATGAACGGCCATGGAGATGTGATGCTTGGCATGCTGGCCGGACGGGAAGAACATTGGGCCCGAGTCGAGATGGTGAATGCAGCTTGGGGATTTGCTAGCAGCCCACTGGAATGCTGGTTAGCCTGTCGAGGTATTTCCACGTTGACTTTACGCATGCAGCAGGCGAGCGCAACGGCTCAGGCTGCCGCGGAATTGCTGGCGGGGCGGAAAGAGGTTGAATCGGTGCAATATCCAGGATTGGAAGATCATATTGACTATGCGTTAGCCAGGGAGCAGTTTGTCAATGGGTTTGGTCATATGGTGACCTTTCGATTGGCGGGTGGCCGGGCCGCTGCCGACAAGGTGATTGCTAGTGGTGAAATTCCTTTCTGTCCGTCACTTGGAGATGTTTCCACGACACTTAGTCACCCCACTTCGACTAGTCATCGAGGGCTATCCGAGCAACAGCGAGTAGCCTTAGGCATCACCGAGGGAATGATTCGTTTATCGGTAGGCGTTGATCCAACAGTCAATGTGCTTAGCCATTTAGAGAAAGCACTGGATCAGGCAGCAGAATAGTTGGTTTTTCGGAATTCAACACTGGTGGTGGAATCGCCTGTGCTTTAAACTCAGTAAATAAGAACTACTTTTCAATCTGGCCGAAATTTTTGGGAGTCTGAATGAACAAAAAAGAAGAAGCACTCGAAGTTGAGGGCACGGTAACTCAGGCACTTGCGAACACTCGTTTTCGCGTACAATTGGAGAACGGCGCGGAGGTTTTGGCACATGTTGCTGGCCGTATGCGTAAGCACTTCATTCGTATTGTACCGGGCGATAAAGTTCGTGTGGAACTGTCCCCCTATGATCTTACGAAAGGTCGTATCACTTACCGTGAACGGTAATTGATAGTGTTTTTTAAGTTCATTCAAAATCAAGCCAATAGAATCGAAACTAGCTCGGTTTAGCAGTGTTACAAAAGTATCGGTTGAGGAAAAGAACATTGGTTTAGATCCATTGGTTCAAACGTGTATTCTTCGGCAGGGACGTTGACTTTAGTTTGGCACCTAGATACTCAAATAATAAAACAAGATTTTCGCTGCACTATCGTAGCGTCCATATATAGACTTTTCATGACTGCAGGAGAATCCCTGATGTTCAAACTAATCAAGCAGCAATGGTTAACAGTGTTGTTGGTATTAAGTGCGGGTGTGACGCCAGCACTTGCTCAGGTCCAATCGGCCAAGCCAATGGCAGTGATTGCTATCAACAACTACAACGAGCTTTCTAAAGACATTGGATGGATGGCGGATCTGATCGGGCCACCCGGCTCATCAGCAATGATCCAGGCTCAAGGTGCTCAATTCGCTCAAATGTTTGATACGACAAAGCCGATTGGGATCGTTGTTCAACCGGATGGTGTTTTGGGAGCAAAAGTCCTGGGCTTTATTCCAACGAATAACGTTCAACAACTCGTTGGAATGCTGGCACTGTTTGGTATGACCGCTCAGCCAACCGAGGGAGGCCTGCT
>Ga0315331_10001363_pt1 | contig 18229 bp, 13 predicted proteins | sample M160m34915metaG_FD_203456 | JGI IMG/M metagenome (GOLD analysis project Ga0315331, IMG submission 203456) | Ammonia-oxidizing marine archaeal communities from Monterey Bay, California, United States - M1 60m 34915 | ecosystem: Environmental > Aquatic > Marine > Intertidal zone | place: USA...
CAACGCGCGAACTGGAGAGCAAGGCATGGTACCATGATCGTGTGCCCATTGCGTTAAAGCGACTGTTCGTTTTTCTTTTTGTGAGTTTTGCATGGATATTTTTCCGTGCCGAAACGGTGAGTGATGCGTGGTTGATCGTGAGTCGCATTGCTGGAAGTGCCTGGACTGATCCCGCCATGCCTCTGCTGATGACAGGCTTGATTTTTTTGATGTGGGCCTACCAGTGGTTGCAGGAAACGCGATTCAGAATCTGGACCGAGGCAGCGTGGTTCAAGGTCATGGGAGCGGTCTTCATGTTGTTATGGCTTTGCTTTTTCAGCTCTTCGGGGGGGGCATTCATTTATTTCCAGTTCTAATCCATGAAACAGGAAAATTCCAAACAGATGCCAAGTCAGACCGATCCTGGACGCAAATTACAAAAGGCCCAGCCTCATGCGTTTCTCTTATCCGTCCCTCAGTGGATTGGGGTGCTGGCTGTTTTTCTCGCACTGGTGCTTTTCTTGCCAACGGCATGGGAAGCATGGGAGTCCTTTGATCCCGAACTCAACTACCGTGTGCCCTATGAAACGAGCCAGGATTACTGGCAATACCAACGACACCTGAAGCAGCGCACACAAGAGAACGACATTTTCTTCGTGGGTGATTCGGTCGTCTGGGGGGAATACGTCACTGCTGATGCGACCTGGTCCGCTTTTTTAAATGAACAGGCTGCGGGAGAATACCAGTTTGTGAACCTGGCTTTGAATGGTCTTTATCCGCTGGCATTGGAGGGGCTCGTGCGACATTACGGAAGTGATTTAAGGCATGGCAAGGTCATGCTTCATTGTAACCTGCTCTGGATGAGCAGCCCTTCCGCTGATCTTTCACAATCGAAGGAACAAGTGTTCAATCATCCCACCCTTGTCCCTCAGTTCCGGGTTTCCATTCCAAGTTATCGTGCCACTCTGGATACGCGTCTCGGCAGGGCCATCGGTCATCAATGGAGTTTTCTAGCCTGGGTGCGCCATTTGCAGATTCAGTATTGGGAACAAAAAGATCCTTACGCCTGGACCCTGGCTGACAATGGCAAATACCCACCTGCGTATCCCAACTCCTATACGATGCCATGGTCGGTTGTGGATGGGCGTTTGATCTCCGAGCCTGATATGGATCCTGATCGAGGCATGCAGAGCACCAGGCACAAGCCATGGTCTGATGAGGGAGTGGGTACGCAGCGATTTGACTGGGTCCCTCTCGATGATTCACTTCAATGGCAGGCGTTCCAACGATTGTGCCAAGTGCTACAAGATCGAGGGAATGATTTGATCGTCGTCCTCGGGCCGTTCAACCAGCACATCATGACAGTGGATAATCGAGCCAAATTCAAAGCTATTGAAAACGAAGTGAAGCAATGGCTGGAGTCACGCTCCATTGTCTACAGCGCGCCCAAGCTTCTTAATAGTTCACTTTATGGAGATGCCAGCCACCCGCTGACGCAGGGGTATCGGCAACTGGCAGAATCCTTGTGGAATGACTTGGATTTCAAAGCGTGGCTGTCTCGGTAAAAGTGATTTTGTGTAGCTTATGTTGGAAACAATAAGAAGCAGATACGAATCATTCTTTCTTAAAAGTGAAGCCATTACTTACATGAAATCAGGATCTTTTTGAAATCGAAAACGCATGCATTCCCCTGATCAGAATTGGATTTACCATCAAAGAGTTGGATGATCCAAGGCAATTCTAAGATCAGATCAGGCAAAGAAAAAATCGGAGTTTCAGATGCCTGGGGCTTGTGCAGATGCGCGGGCTTCAAAGCCCGGTAACAACGAATCAGAAGAAAGCTTTTCTCCAGCAAAAGCCATGCAGCGCTTTAAGGGTGGCATTTTCTTGGTGCCAGAACATGATAGACCTTACCTTTCCAGTTCCATTCCTTCAACAAACGTGTCCTTTACCTCAAGTATTGAATCAAGCAGGATAAAATCAGCTCTTTTTCCAACTTCCAGACTTCCGATCTCATCATCCATCCCAACTCGTTCAGCGGGGGTGAGGGTGGCCATGCGGATGGCTTCGTGGATTTCTGCGGAGGTGTTTTCATACATGTTGCGCACCATGGTATCCATGCCTACCACTGAACTTGCCAGCGATTCCCTTGAAACAAACCCGACCTTGCCATCGCTTTCGAACCATGCGCCTTCATCGTTTGGACCAAATCGATATTTTCCAGGAGGCATGCCCATGGCACGGTTGGCGTCGGTGACCAGGCAGAGTCGCTCGGGTCCAATCATGCGGTAGGCAAACTCGAGTAACTCAGGTGACAGGTGTTCTCCATCTGCAATGACCTCCGTGCTCATTTCCGGTTCCATGAGGACGAACTGTTCCATGCTCCCTTGCATCGGGAATCCGTACTGTTTGCGTATTCCCGAGATGGAACTCATCGCGCACCAGAAATGATCCACATGCCGCATGCCCGCTTCAAACGCACTGGCCATTTCATTCCAGGTGGCATTGGAATGGCCGCAGGTCACCAGGTAACCCCGTTGGCTAGCTTCCCTGTAAAAGGCTTCGGCACCGGGAAGCTCCGCTGCGCAGGTTGCCACTTGAATAATGCCCAAATCGAAACATCGTATGTATTCGTCAGGATCAGGGTCGCGGCGTCCATCCAACGAATGACAGCCGACTTTATCGGGTGCAAAGAAAGGTCCGTAGTAATGCACCCCTCCGATACGTGCGCCATCGCTGATTTGATGATTTTCCTGAACCGAGAGACAGGCGTGGAGCATTCGATCCAACTGGTCGGGGGTCCCGGTCGTCGTGGTTGGAAAGAGGGTAGTGGTTCCGTGTCTGGCATGGATGCGATTGGCGATGCGAACCGCTTCAGTGGTGCCATCCATATAGTCCGCATTTTCGCCTCCGTGCACGTGGATGTCGACGTAACCAGGAGCGATCCATCCATCCTTGATATGCCTTACCGCTTGTTGCTCCTCCACTGGACAAGTATCCCATGGACCGACGTACTCAATGAGACCGTTGCCTGTGACGAGGCAGCCATCCTGAAGTATTTGATCCGGAAGCACCAGATTTCCTCTGAAGACGGAGTGATTCATTGGATTGCGCTGCGATGCTGCTGGTGCAAACGGAATTAGCGTCTATTCTGAAGTTTGGAAAGCAAGCGTAGGATTTCAATATAGAGCCAGACAAGTGTGACCATCAAACCGAGAGCTCCGACCCATTCCATGTATTTGGGAGCGCCTGCTTCGGCGCCGTTTTCGATGAAATCAAAATCAAGGACCAGATTGAGTGCGGCGATGACAACAACCCCCAGACTGAAAATAATACCAAACGTGCCGGAGCTATGGATGAAGGAAAGTCCTGAACCGAAAAAACTCATGATAAAACTCAGCAGGTAAACCATCCCTACGGCTCCTGTCGCGGCAAACACACCCAGCTTGAAATTCTCGGTGGCCTTGATGAAGCCCGTTTGATAGGCGAAGAGAAGACTGAACAAGGTTCCGAACGTCAGGCAGATTGCATTGAACACCAGCCCCGGGTATTGCATTTCAAAAATAGCTGAGATCGCACCAAGGAATAATCCTTCCAGCAATGCGTAAAGCGGTGCGGTGAATCCTGCCCACGTTGGTTTGAACATGGTTGCAAGCACCAAAACAAATCCTCCAATGGCCCCGCCAATCGCCAATGGCATTGGATTTCCTTCCTGAGATGCCATGCGCCAGGTCAGAGACGCACTGAAAACGGCGAGCAACAGCATGATCGCTGTTTTGACCACTGTTCCTTGAATGGTCATGGTGTTGGAGCCTGCGTACCCACCCAGGCGGGTGAAGGTGCGATCGTTTAAAACAGGATTGGCAGTGCGCATCATATCAACACGAAAATACACCTTTATGGGCTTGGGTGCAAGCGCCTCAGAAGTCTATTCTCCCGATCATTCCTCCAGACAAGTCTTTGCTGCAATGTTTGCATACCTGAAAGGTAAAAATCGCAAGGGCTGAACTTACTTTTCAATGGTTTAAATACGGTAGCTGGTATCGGTTCAAGGTGCTGCAGAAAAAATACCCACATGTAGATCGTCCCAGGCCTTCTTTGTTTGATTATGCCTGGGCCTTTGAATCAGCAGGGATCGGGTAGTGTTACCTCCCTTTTTCTGGAAGCAAAAGATCAGCATCCTCCCACCGGTTTTACTTGACCATCCACAGTCAGGAAACCATCGTGCCAAGTATCTCTTGAGAACCCACTGCGGATCATTGTCATGAAAAATTTGTCTTTCAGAAGTTTGTCCCTCAGAACTGCCTCCCCTTATCTGTCCGGCTTTACCTTGATTGAGCTGCTGGTCGTCATTGCCATCATTGCCATTCTGGCAGGCATGCTGTTACCTGCACTCAGCAAGGCCAAGGGAAAGGCAAAGGCCATCAAATGCGTCAACAACAAGCGGCAGCTGGGGTTTGCCATGTTGATGTACAAGGATGACAACGAAGAAACATTGATCAATCTCGCCGTCAAAGATACCAACGCTTCCGACAAGGTAGTGACAGATGATCGACAGGGAGGCATTCGCTGGTGGCCGGATTTATTAAAAAATTACAGTGTGGAACGAGCTGTCAATCAGTGCCCTTCAGTCAAACCCCAGGATGGTTTCGGCATTGGTCTCAATTATCACGAGCTCAGTCTCTGGTTGCCGGATCCCGGTCGATCCATCAAGGCAACCACGGTGAAGCGTCCGGTGGAAACCATCCACCTTGCTGACTCTGCCGTGATCGAAAATCCCACCGAAAAGAATGCTGACCTCTGGAAGCCCACCACGAATCCCAGCAAGCAATGGTCGGTCTTTCGCACGGTGTTTTTTCGTACTCCCAACAATGGTGCTTACAACAGTCTTCCGTCTCGTGTTGTCAATCGACATGGTGGTCGTGCCACCATGTTATTTGTGGATGGTCATGCAGACACCAAACGCTCCGCCGAAGCGGGATGGGAATTTGAGAGGGGACATGCATCTGTGCTTTGGGATCGCGAGTAGCGTTTTCTTTTTTACGCCTGTTCCGATGTTGCGTGAATCAAGCTTGGGTGGAGCGGGCGCAAGGCAAAGGACCTGAATTTCAATAAACATTGCGTTATTGGCGCTCTGCAAACCTCTCTGCTCAAATCCGGAAGCGCCAGTAGGGAAAGATGATTTCAAGGGCGGTTACAATCAGAAAGATGAGACTGATCATGGCATTTAGTCGAAAGAAGGAATAATTGATCCACTTGAGACTGCGTTTGCGGGCCAGCCAATGTTCCATCACCAATGCGATGAGGATCAGGGACAATCCTGCGATATAGGCGAGCCTAAAGGATTGAAGAAAACCGAAAATCGCAAGGATTCCCCACATGATCATATGGCTCAGAAACGCAGTCTGAAGCGCGTTTTTAACACCCCAGCCCACCACGACCGAATGAAGTCCGTGTTTGCGATCGAATTCGTGGTCCTGCATTGCGTAGATAATATCAAAGCCAATCAGCCAGAAAACGACGGCGATGCTCAACAGGACTGGGGCAAGACTCAGTGATTCTGTCACTGCCAGCCACGCTCCGATGGGGGCAAGGCCAAGCGCAATCCCCAAATAGACATGCGTATAGTCCGTGAACCGCTTGGTAAGAGAATAGAAGCATACAACAAACAGGGCGACGGGCGACAGGTAGAAGCAGATGGAGTTGATGTGATACGCGATGTAGAGGAATGCCGCACCGCTGGTGATCAACAGGAGTTTGGCGCTGAACAGAGAAATGGAACCTGCAGGGAGATGGCGGTTAGCTGTTCTTGGGTTCAGCTTGTCGAAGTGACGGTCCACAATTCGATTGAAGGTCATTGCGCAGGTTCGAGCGGTGACCATGGCGCCGAGAATGAGAAAGAAAAGACGCCAACCGGGCCAGCCTCGATTTTCCCTTGCAGCCAACAGCATCGATGCCAGCGCAAAGGGCAGGGCGAAGACCGTGTGGGAAATTTTTACAAATCCTCCCCATTTCGCTATTTCCTGAAAAATCCCTTTCATCTACTTCACTTGCCGGTGCCTGATTTGTTCATGGGCCACTCAGCCTCCAGCAACGCTTTGTATCCTCCCGCCAGAGAATGTATATTTTTGTAACCCATGCGCTGGGCCACTTCCGCGGTCAAGGCAGAGCGGTAACCTCCTCCGCAATACATGATCAATTCGGTGGATTTGTCAGGAAACATGTTTTCGATGTCTCTTTCCAATACTCCTTTTCCAAGATGAACGGCTTCGCAGGCATGCTGCTTGTCCCATTCCCTGTCTTCTCGCACATCGACAAGTGCCACATGCTTTCCTGTCTTCAATCGCTCGCGGGCCTGATCAACGGAGACTTCGCTGATCTTTTCTCTGACCTCATTAACTATGGCTAAAAATTTTGGTGAGTGTTCCATCTGGGGTAGGTGATTTAATATTTAAAAAAAGATTACATGCAAAAAGGATGATGTTCTCATCTCAATTATCATCGTATTGTATTTAAAGTATCCCAAGTCTCCAAGTAGAACAACTTGTCATCTGGAAGCAATTTATCAACATCAACCTTCAGGCCATACTCGCGTGCCGTGTCGAAGTCCTTTTTACGGTAAGCAATTTCAAACCAGGCCATATTGTAACCCGGGACAAGCTCTGCGGATAGTGTGTCACTTGGTATTTTTTTCATGTATTCCACTGCTTCAACAAATCTTCGATTGAGTGCAAGGGCCAGTGCATGATTGATGACCGACGCGATATTGACGTTTTTGTCACGATTCATGAGTTCATAAGTGAGCGATACGGCTGTCTCTGGTTTCCTGCGTTCACTCACCAGCAAGGCTGCATAATTGTTCGTGTAAGCCCAATTGTCGGGATCCATTCGATAGAGGTTTTCAGCTGCATCGAAAAGGGGTTCTCCCATGCCGCTGCTTGAAGCTAGTGTGAAGATGGTTTCCCAATAATCGGTGCTATCTTTGTAAGTGGATTCCAGAGGAGTGAGAATCGAAAGAGCTTGTGCAGGAAATCCCATATTGCCCAATTCCTGACCTATGAAATATCCAGTTGGAGCAAATGCATACTTGTGCTGGACGACTTGACCTATGAGTTGCTCCGCTGCAAGTTGCCTGCTTTCCCCAACAGCAGCGCGTGCTTCCATGAATTGGCTGAAACCTGTCAATGCATCGGTCACATGTCGGCTGTTTCTAATAATGAGAGCTGCCCTTCGTAGCTCAGGCCATTTTTTCATACCTGTGAGCAGCCGCGCATACACATGCCAAACGGTTTCATGATAGCCGTATTGAGGTGCATAGGTGGAAAGGAATTGCAGGGCGAGATCTTTCTCTCCCAATGAGGAAGCTACTTCTCCAAAATAGGCTACCTCTATTGCGTTCCTGGGTGGGGAGTTGTAGCGCTGCAGTTGTTGTAAGGCTTCTGGCTTTCTTCCCTCTTGAATGAGCATGCCCCAGTAATTCAAATGATGCATTAACGTGTCCTTGCCAACGCTGATCAGGAAATCCAGGGATTGTTTGTAATGATGTACTTCGGAACGAGCCTGACTTATTTGAATGTTCAGGATATGGGCCAATGCACCAGACTCCTTATCTTCCAATTTGGATCTCATGAACTCCAAATTGTCCAAAGCGGTTTCAGGCGGTCCCCATCCGGCAAGGTATGCAGCGCGATATAGTTTTAATTCGGGGTCAGAACCAATGTCTTCCGAGCTTAATTTGCTCAAATGTTCTCTGAAATCTTCTGCAGCTCCAGCACGGAACAGGGTTTTCACATACTTCTTCTCAAGATCGACTGATAAATCGCTTTCGAGTGTATTCAAAATGTAGTGGTTGTAGGTGTGTAGATCGTAATAATCAAAAACTTCCGCGAGTAATTGAACGTCTGTCCTATTGGTTTGAGTGATTCGCAAAAACCACATGCCGTTTTGTGCAGCATCCTTGCTCTTGCTTCTGCGAAGATCATGTTCCATCAGGAAACGGAAGTATTCCCGCATGTATTCCAAGTTGCCGGGGTGGTTTGCAATGGAGGAATGCCAGGCGTGAACGGAATCATCGAACTTGTCCTCTGCCATCATTTTCAACGCGCTGCGTCTCAGTGACCAGGATTGGATGACATCCAGAAAACTAATTTTTACAGCCGGTTTGAATCCCTCTGGAGTGACCCTCCAATATTTAATCAATGTAAGCGGCAGTGAGAGAATCATCAGAAGCATGAGTAACAGACCCCACTTGAACCAGCGTGTGTAGAGCAGCAAGCGAGTCAACGGCACGTCACGGTCTCTGACAAATCTTTCAATTTTCTGACGTCTGTCTAATGCCTCATTGTCTCTCATTTAGATCATTACAACAGTCCTCATACTCCCCCGGTCGAGCCCACCAAAAGCTATGCAATGGTGTCGGAAAGCGCAACCAAGACTTTTTCGTGGACCCCTCCGAACCCTCCATTGCTCAAGATCGCCACCACATCTCCTGATCGTGCCTCTGCGGCGACTGCGGCGGCCATATCATCGGGATCGGCAATGACTTTTGCTTCTTTGCCCTGGCTCTGAATGGAATTCACTATGTCTGTTAAATTCAGGCGATCTTCCGGTTTCAGTAGCTCTGCTCTGGCAACTTCCCCAAAGAGTGACACATCGGCTTCTGAAAATGCATCCATCAGCTCCGCCTGAAAGACGCTGCGGCGGGTGGTATTGCTACGAGGTTCAAACAGCACCCAGAGGCGTCCCTCAGGATAAGCTTGTTTCAAGGTTTGAACGATTTTTTTAATGGCTGTGGGATGGTGCGCAAAGTCATCAATGACAGTGATTCCTCCCGTGGTTCCGATGATCTCCAGTCTCCGTTTGACGCCCTTGAAAGTCCGGATGGCCTCCTGAATGATTGCCGGAGAAATACCGCATTGATGTGCACACGCAATGGCTGCCGCAGCATTTTCCAGATTATGCTCTCCTATCATGGGTAATTGGTATGCATCCCCATTGACAGTGAAGTGCAGCGTGCCTTTGTCCGTGTGGTTGGAGGTGACCAGAAAGTCCTGATCTCCACTCAACCCAAATCGTTGGACCGGGCAAAAATCAACATCCAGCAGCGGAGCTAAATTTGCGTCTGTTCCATTGGCGAGTAGAAGTCCATTGGAAGGCACCAGACGAATCAGATGGGAGAAGGTTTTTTGAACTGCCTGAAGGTTTTCAAAGATATCCGCATGATCAAATTCCAGATTGTTGATGACTGCGATTTCCGGAAGATAATGAACAAATTTGCTGCGCTTGTCGAAAAAAGCGGTGTCATACTCGTCTCCCTCCAGCACGATCCAGTCGCTGTCGGTTAATCGGGCTCCATGCTGAAAATTACCGGGTAAACCGCCGATCAGAAAGGAAGGATGCAGGCCGGCACATTCCAGAATCCAGGTGATCATTGAGGTCGTTGTGGTCTTACCATGGGTTCCTGCGACAACAATAGATCGTTTTTCGCGAATGAAGCATTCCTTCAATAGCTCCGGCAATGAGCAGTAGCGCCATTTTTCAGCGAGCACATGCTCGACTTCAGGATTGCCCCGAGAAAGTGCGTTGCCGATCACGATGCAGTCCGGCCTCTCGTCCAAATGAGCGGGATCAAATCCTTCATGCACCTGAATGCCTGCCTGAGCCAAAAAGGTGGACATGGGCGGGTAAACGTTGGCATCCGAGCCGGATATGCGATAGCCCTGCGACTTAAGTGCAGCCGCAGTCGAGGCCATTGCGGTGCCGCAGATGCCTACAAAGTAAATATGATCTCCGTCTTGAACCACTCCGACAGCATGACTTAAACCTCACCCAAAAACCAAGTAGGATTTGTTGATCCACCAAAAAATTCCTGCCTCGGCCTTGTTTTTTCAACGGTTTCCTTCTTTCCAAGAATGAAAAAGTTTGTTCGAAAGCTTCTCAGTAGCTTTTTCTTCCTTGATTTGGGGCTGAAGGCACCTGTTAATTCTTTTGCCTCTGGTTTGCATCGTTGATGAACAATGCTGAGACCTAATGAGGCGACACACACATCATGGACCAGCAGCTGAACCAGAAAGAACTCAACAAGGCACTTGCCGTCGCTCAAGAGGCCGCGCAGGCGGCTGGCAAATTAATGAGCCAAAACCTTCGTAAAACAAAGAAACGGCAGGAGGAATCTCAGCATGATATCAAACTGGAACTGGATGTGCGCTGTCAGAAGGTCATCGAAAAAGTGCTCAAGGATTATCGCCCATCCATTCCTGTGCTGGGTGAGGAAGGATTTACTGGCGACGTGAACGAGCCGGTTCGCTGGATCGTCGATCCCATTGATGGAACTGTCAATTACACCTACGGCCTTCCCCATGCATGTGTGAGCATTGCCCTGCAAGGCGTCTCCAACAAAGCAGGGAAACGCAAATCCAAGCCTGAAACGATCCTTGGTGTGGTTTATGATCCGTTTCTGGATGAGATGTGGGCTGCCGTGAGAGATAAACCCGCACGCATGAATGGTCGCCTGATCCAGCCCAACAAGCACAAAAAACTGGAAGAATCCGTGCTGGCGATTGGTTTTTCCAAATCCAAAGGCGCCCTGGATGAAATGTTGCCTGCATTCAATGCTCTGGTTTACCGCGTGCGCAAGGTCAGGATTCTTGGAGCCGCCGCGCTTTCCCTGGCATGGATAGCCGATGGCCGGCTTGACGCCTTCATGGAAAAAGGGGTCCGCATCTGGGACATCGTCGCTGGCGGATTTATCCTGGAACAAGCCGGCGGGGATTTTTATCATCAGGCAATCGACGACGAACACCGCTACTCCATGATCGCCAACAACGGATGCCTGCGCCGCAAACTGCAGCCTTTCATGCCCAAACACAAATCCTGAATCATTTTCCAAGCATAACCCAACACAGCAATCATGGAATACGAACCCATTATCGGCCTGGAAACCCACGTCCAACTGAAAACCAAATCCAAAATGTGGTGCGGTTGTCCCAATCAGTATGGCGGTGATCCAAACACACAAGTTTGCCCTGTCTGCCTTGGCATGCCGGGTGTGTTGCCTGTTGCGAACGAAGAAGCGTTACGATTAACCGCCTTGACGGGTTACCTGTTGAACTGCGATCTACCACGGCATGCCCGCTTTGATCGGAAAAATTATTTTTACCCTGATGTGGCTAAAAACTATCAGATCACCCAGCTTGCATTGCCCTCCACCATCAATGGTCATGTGGACTTTGAGCTGAACGGCAAAACGGAGCGGGTACAGTTGACACGTGCTCATTTGGAAGAAGATGTAGGCAAAAGTTTTCACTATGATCGCCAGAGTGGAGTGGACTTCAACCGCGGTGGGGTTCCTTTGCTCGAAATCATCACGGAACCCTGCATTACCACTGCGGACATGGCACATGCCTACCTCAACGCCTTGAAGGATATCCTGACGTACGCCGGGATCAGTGATTGCGACATGGAGAAGGGGATGGTGCGCTGTGATGTCAATATCAGTGTGCGTCCCAAGGGAACGACCGAGCTGGGTGCCAAAGTGGAAATCAAGAACATGAACAGCTTCAGTGGGGTCCGTCGTGCCTTGCAGTATGAAATACCGCGTCAGATAGAAGCGATTCAGAACAACGAAACCATCGCTCAGGAAACCCGCCGATGGGACGACGTGGCCGGGATCACTGAAAGCATGCGCAACAAAGAAAATGCTCATGATTACCGTTATTTCCCTGATCCTGACCTCATGGCGTTCGAACCCTCTGAGGCCTGGCTTGAGGAAGTCAAAAAGGGTGTCGTCGAACTTCCACTCGCTCGGAAGAGACGTTTCATGGAACAATACAAATTGCCTGATGGAGATGCAGACGTATTCGTCAACGATGTTGCGCTGGGCGATTATTTTGAGCAAATTGCCGTCAAGGTGGAGCAGCCAAAAGCCCTTGCCAACTGGGTCATCAACAACCTTCAAGCCAAACTGACGGAATCCGAGACAAGCTTGCAGGAGCTTAAATTTGATTCCTCTGCATTGCTGGAATTGATCAAGCTGGTGGATTCAGGAAAAATCAGCACCAAGATTGCGCAGTCCGTTTTTGTTGAAATGTTTGATACCGGTAAATCTCCAGCTGCGATTGTAGAAGAGAAAGGGCTTGTTCAAGTTTCAGACTCAGGTGCGATCGAGACCTTCTGTCAACAGGCCATTGAAGCCAACCCTGGTCCTGCAGATGATTTCCGTAAAGGCAAGGAAGCGGCATTGAATTTCCTGAAAGGTCAGGTAATGAAACTCAGCCGCGGCAAGGCTAATCCCGCTCTTGTCGGTGAAGTGCTGAAACGTATCCTAAACGGTTGACCCAGACTCAATATGGCAGTGTCCACCTGATTCCTGAGGCTACCTTTTTCAGGTTGATAGTATGTCTTGAGGCAAATTCGCGATACTATATCGCCTATCTTTGGCGTATCACCGCTACACCTGTAAACGATCGAAGAGAATTCAAAATCTCTCCGAACACTTCAGTTCCATTCTAATGGACACCGTCAAAATGGCGGCATCGTTACTGGTTTGCATCGACTCAGGTTGAAGTTGATTCCTGAGCGCCTTCACCATAGTATTGCTGGATCATGACTCAACTTTCACATTGGTTCAGAAGCAATCGTTTTGGTTCTTTGTTTTTTACGACGAAGTGGGCATCGTCTTTTTTCATACTGATCGCTTGCACCTCAGTGAGTGCCGCTGAGTTCGGGGAAACCAAATTCCGTCAGCTTGAGGAAGTGCTTCCAACACCCAACAGCTATCGAACCGCTTCAGGTGCTCCGGGAAATGCATACTGGCAGCAGCGTGCGGATTATGACATCAGTGTGGAACTGGATGATGAGCGCCAACGCATCATTGGATCCGAGAAAATTCATTACACCAACAACAGTCCGGATGCGCTTGATTATCTTTGGGTACAAATCGATGCCAATCTCTTTGCCAAAGATTCCGACGGACATATTACAAGCTCAGCTCCTGACATCAAGCGACTGCAGTTCAAGTCGCTTCGAGGATTGCTCGAACGGGAGTCGTTTGATGGCAAGGCACGTATCCATTCGGTCAAGGATGCTTCGGGAGCTGACCTGAGCCATACCATCGTCAAAACCATGATGCGCATTGATCTGCCGTTTCCTTTGAAACCCGGCAAATCGATGCATTTTTCCGTTGCCTGGTCCTATAACATCATCGATGCCCAATTGATTCGTGCCCGCAGCGGTTATGAGTATTTCCCCGAAGATGATAATTTCATTTATGAAATGGCTCAGTGGTTTCCTCGCATGGCTGCCTACACCGACGATCGTGGCTGGCATCACAAACAATTTCTGGGTCGCGGAGAATTCACGCTCGAGTTTGGAGACTACCGGGTTGCCATTACGGTGCCTGATGATCATGTCGTGGCCGCCACGGGTGAACTTCAAAATGGCAAGGAAGTATTGACGAACGAGCAATGGACGCGATTCCAGCAGGCAGCAAGCTCTGAAACACCCGTATTCATCATCACTCCCGAGGAGGCAAAAGAAAATGAATCCACAGATCCCTCGGGCAAGAAGACATGGGTATTTGAAGCTGAAAATGTAAGAGATTTTGCGTTCGCCAGTTCCCGCAAATTCATCTGGGATGCCATGCATCACCTGTCCGGAAAAAACAACGTGTTGGCCATGTCTTTTTATCCAAATGAAGCGGAGCCACTGTGGAGCAAATACTCGACGCACGCCGTTGCGCACACCATGGATGTCTACTCCAAGTTCTCCTTTGATTACCCCTACCCTGTAGCCATTTCCGTGAATGGCCCTGTCGGTGGCATGGAGTATCCCATGATCTGTTTCAATGCGCCACGACCACTGGCTGACGGTACTTATTGGGGTAAGCCGGCCAATGGTGAGCAATGGATGCATTCCAAATATGGTTTGATTTCCGTGATCATTCATGAGGTAGGGCACAATTATTTCCCGATGATCGTGAACAGTGATGAGAGGCAATGGACCTGGATGGACGAGGGCTTGAACACTTTCCTTCAATACCTTGCCGAACAGGAATGGGAGGAGGACTATCCAGCGCGAAGAGGTGAACCCAAGGACATGGTTTCCTACATGAAATCTTCGCAGCAGGTTGCGATCATGAGTAATTCAGAGTCGATTCTTCAGTTCGGAAACAACGCCTACGGCAAACCAGCAACGGCGTTGAACATTTTAAGAGAAACCATTCTGGGTCGCGAAGTGTTTGATTTTGCGTTCCGCACCTACTCGCAGCGGTGGATGTTCAAGCGTCCGCAGCCCGCGGACTTGTTCCGTTCTCTGGAGGATGCATCGGGCATCGATCTGGATTGGTTCTGGCGTGGTTGGTTTTACTCGACCGATCATGTCGATCTGGGGATTTCCAACGTCACCGAATATCAAATGGATACGCTGGACCCCGTCGTTGACAACGAGCGCCTCAAGCAGGATCGCGAGGAGGAGCCCGTTTCCATTTCCAAATTACGCAACAAAAACCTGAAGCTGCTTGTGGATCAATTTTCTGAGCTGGTTGATTTCTACAATGATTACGATCCTCTGGATGTCATCGATGAAGATCGAGAAAAAGATCAGAAAGCGATCGATGAACTCGAACCCGTTGACAGGGATCTGCTGAAACTGGAGCGTCATTTTTATGTCGTCGATTTTGAAAATGTAGGCGGCCTTGTGATGCCTATCATTCTGGAAATCGAATATTTCAACGGTAGCAAGGAAACGCGTCATTACCCCGCAGAAATCTGGAGGCAACACAGCGATCAGGTCAGTAAACTCCTGATCACACGTGAACCCATCCGTGCCATGCGAGTGGATCCCCATCTTCAGACGGCTGATGTCAACCTTGCGAACAACGTGTATCCCCCTGAAATTCAGAAAGCTCGTTTCAAGCTTTCTCAGGAAAAACTGGACAAGAACCCGATGCAGAAAGCGGGTCTGGGTCAGTCTGATGATATTGAAGAGTCCGACGACGAGGCGAGTGAATCCACCGAGTAGTGATTCGTTCAAATAGTCGCAGATCCGAGTACCTTTTCAATGGCTCTGGTCAAAGCGCGTGTCATTTTGTGCACCTGGGTTTCAGAGCAGCAGTAGGGAGGCATGAGGACAATCACGTTCCCAATGGGGCGGGTGAGCACACCGAGTGCCGCCATTTCCCTGCAGATTTGAATGCCGACCTGTTTCTGAATGGGCCAGGGTTTGCGCGTGCGCCAGTCCTCGACCAGTTCGATACCTGCGACCAGACCCGATTGACGGATATCTCCCACGAAGGGTGATTTCCAGAGAGGGGCGAGGGATTGCTTCAAGTGTTGCTGCAGCTTGCGTCTGCCAGGAGCACTGCCTGTTTTTTTCAAAAGTCCCAGACTAGCCAATGCCGCAGAAGCGCCCAGTTGATTTCCGGTGTAGCTATGTCCGTGGAAAAAACTTTTGAACGAGTCATAGGGCCCAAGAAAGTTTTCATACACAGCTTGAGTCGTCAGTGTCGCCGCCATGGGGAGATAACCGCCCGTCAGACCCTTGGCCAGACACAGAAAATCGGGCTGTACCCCTTCTTGATGCGTAGCAAATATGGAACCTGTTCTCCCGAAACCTGTCATGACTTCATCCGCGATCAATGGCACGTTTGCTTCTCGTGCCAGAGTGGCCACGCGTTTGAGCCATCCCTCGGGTTGGCCGACCATTCCTGCGACTCCCTGGACAACGGGTTCAAAAACAAATCCTGCGTAATTTGTTTTTTTCTTTTGTCCTGCCTCAAAATGTTGACCTACTTTTCCGACGCATTCCCAATTGCATTTTCGATAGTCCCTGGCGTCTGCCCGTTCAGGCTTTGCCTTGTTAAACGGACAACGATAGCAATAAGGCGACATGGCTTTGTCTGATGAAAATAACAAGCCTGAGAACGATTTGTGAAATAAATCGACCTGACCAATGCTGACGGCACCAATCGTGTCTCCGTGATAGGCATGATCAATGGAAAGAAATTTTGGGCGATGACCTTTTCCTGATCTTCTGGCATGCTCGTAAGCCAGTTTAAGAGCCACTTCCAGCGCGGTGGAGCCATCGTCTGAAAAGAAAACTTTACTCAGCTTAGGGTTTTTAAACCCACTCCTGGCATCTTTGAACAATACAGGGCGGTTGGCTGTTTTTACCAACTGCTCTGCCAGAAGCGAGGCCGGTTCATTCGCAAAACCAAGAGCGGAGGAATGGGCAATCTTTTTCAGCTGGTTATGGATCGCCTTGTCAAGGGCCGGATGACGGTGCCCGTGAAGGTTGGTCCATATCGATGCATTGGCATCGAGATAGCTTCGATTGTGTTGATCCTTCAAAACGGCGCCTTTTCCGGACTTGATGACGATGGGCTCTTCTTTCGCCCAATCCTGCATTTGGGTAAATGGGTGCCAAACGTAGTTGAGATCTTTTTGTGCAAGAGGATGCATAGATTCAGGAACTAGGGTTCAGCTGCTCGTGGCAATGAACCAATTGTTTCACAAGGTTTTCAACAGCGGCGCTTGAATGAGAAGCGCTGAGGGTGATGCGTAGTCGAGACGTGTTGGGAGGAACCGTTGGATACCTTATGGCAGGTACGAACAATCCTCGATCCATGAGAGCCTGAGATAATCGAACGGCTTTTTCGGCATCACCCACCCACCAGGGAAGGATGGGAGAAGTCAATCCGGCTGTTTGATGCAGTCCAGGTGCCGTGCCTCCATTTGGGTTTCTCCATGGATCGCCCACAGCCTCATGGAAGGTCTGAATACGATCGAACAGATTTTTGCGCAAATGGTCACCTTCTTCAGATGTTGTGATATGAAGGGAAGCCAGTGCGGCTGCGCTTACCATGGGAGAAAGTGCGGTGGAGTATATAAACGAGCGTGCTTTGTTGATCAGAAAGTCCACCAATAACTTTGAGCCCGCGATGAATCCACCCGAACATCCAAGCGCTTTTCCAAGTGTGCCCATCTGAATATCCACTTGTCCGGATAACCCTTGTTCCTGAATCAATCCTCCTCCGTGTTTTCCAAATAATCCCGTTGAGTGGGCTTCATCAATCATGAGCCATGCCCCATAAGCATGCTTCAATGCCGCGATTTGCTTGAGCGGTGCGTGGTCGCCGTCCATCGAATAAACACTTTCTGCGATGATCCCGATGTGATTGCCATCTTTCGTTCCGGGTGTGGTTGATTGTGACGCTGCCCACTTTAATTTTTTTTCAAGATCGACTGTATCATTGTGACGGAAAACCCTTAGCTTGGCTCCACTTCTGCGAGCCCCGTCAATCAACGAAGCATGGCATAGTTTATCAATGATCAGGATATCCGTGGGCCCAAAAAGAGCCGGTATGGTTCCCACTGCAGTGCAGTAACCGGAATGGAAAACCAATGCCGACTCTGCACCTTTCAGATCGGCCAGTGCCATTTGAAGTTCATTCAGGGGTGTTTGAAAACCCGAGATGAGAGGAGAGGCACCTGCTCCTGTGCCAAAGGTTTCCATGGTCTGTAATGCCTTCTCCTTTATCCCATGATGATTGGCTAATCCGAGATAATCATTGGATGAGAAATTCTGATACTTCCGGCCATTGATTTGGACAACAGAGGATTGAGGAGATTCAATGAGCCGCAGCTGGCGCTTGAGTCCTTCCAGTTGAACCGCATCCAATGATCGCTGGCAGAATTGATTGAGCGTTTCGGACATAAATAGTTTTTTGCACAGGTGTCTGCCTTTAGGGGGAATCCTTGTCCTGTCCGTCTGAAGGAGAGCACATGGAACTCCGGATGATCCTTAATTTGTCCACTCTGTTGCGGTCCATCTCCACGACTTCCAACCAGAAATCATCCCATGGTATGCGGTCGCCTTCATTGGGAATGCGACCCAGAACGGCAATGAGCATGCCGCCTATGGTATGAAATTTTCCGGAGGGCACGCTGAGTGGATTCTCCGGTTCAATCGCACGGGCTACCTCGTCAATATCAGCCAAACCATCGACAAGCCATTCACCGTCACGCAGCTGATGAGGAGAAGCCAGTCGAGCCTCATCATGATTTGCGAAGTCACCTGCGATGGCCTCCATCACATCCATCAACGAGACCATGCCTGTTATCTCGCCATATTCGTCTGCCACCAGAGCGGCGTGCCACACGGATCGTTTGAATGCTTCCAGTAATTTGACGACATGCGTGGATTCTGGAACGATCAGCGGCGTGCTTGCAATGGATTCGAGCGAGATTTCGGA
>Ga0315331_10001364_pt1 | contig 18225 bp, 15 predicted proteins | sample M160m34915metaG_FD_203456 | JGI IMG/M metagenome (GOLD analysis project Ga0315331, IMG submission 203456) | Ammonia-oxidizing marine archaeal communities from Monterey Bay, California, United States - M1 60m 34915 | ecosystem: Environmental > Aquatic > Marine > Intertidal zone | place: USA...
GCGACCTGCGAGCGCCTCGCGGGGCGCACGGAAGGGCCTGGCGAGGCCGGCGGATGACGCCGGATTCCGAGCACACGGTTCGTCAGCGCGAGTTCTACGAGACTCGACCTCACCCCGCGTTGCGTCCGAGAGACGACGACGCCTACGTAGAGAACCTGGTGGCGAGGCTGTGCGCCGTGGCGGGCATCCAGGCGCATCATCGCGTGCTGGAGGTCGGCGCGGGGTTTGGCCGATTTACGTTCGCGCTGGCCGCGCGCTGCGCGCAGGTGACCGCGCTCGACCTCTCGACAAAGGCGACGGAGGCGCTCGCGCGTGAGCGAGATATGCGAGGGATCGCCCCTGCGCGCGTTCAAACGGTGAACGCGGACGTGGACCGCCTCGAGGACACGCCGCTCGACACGCCCTTCGACGCGGTCGTCGGATTCTTCGTCTTGCATCACCTCGAGGACGTCGGCGCCTCGCTGGATCGGCTGATCCCCTGGGTGCGGCGTGACGGAGCGGTGGCGTTCCTCGAGCCGAACCGCTGGAACCCGCTGTACCTCTTCCAGGTGGCGTGTTGCCCCGACATGGCCTGGCGAGAAGAGAAGGGCGTATGGCGTCTCGGGGCGAGGGCGGTCGAGGCCCACTGCCGCCGCAATGGGTTGGAGCCCTTGGCGACGGAGCGCTTCGGCCTCATGCCCCCTCAGGTCTATAACCGGTCGCTCCGGATGCGCCGGTTCGAGTCTTGGGTCCAAGGGTGGCGCTGGGTACGGCCTGTCCTGCCCTTCCTGCTGCTGGCGGCCCGTCGGCCCGCCACCGAAACCGTGTCGGCGGGGTCATGAACGCTGGCGTGGTCGGATCCGCGCTGGTGCTGCTCGTGGTGGCGCTCTTGTCCTTCGTGGGCGCGGGCTTCGAAATCCTCAGCCACGACGTCTCCTATTACCTGTACGTATCGCGGGAGGTCTTGGCCGGCGCACAACCCTACCGGGACTTCATCGACCCGAACCTGCCGACGATCATCTATCTCGGTGTGCCGATCGCCTGGCTCTCGGCGTTGCTAGGGGTCGATGTCTGGCACGGCTTTCAGGGGTTCGTGGTCGCGTTGCAGTGTGGTTCGCTGGCGCTGTGCGCGGGGATCTTGCGTCGCTCGATCCTGCCCGACGATCGCGTGTTGCGTTTGACCGTGCTGGTGTCGCTCGCGACCGCGTTCTGGCTAGTTCCGATGGGCCTCCTCTTCATCGACGGTTCGCACTTCGGGCAGCGGGAACACTTGACGCTGCTCTTCCTCGCTCCCTATGTGCTGTGGCATGCGGTCCGGGCCGCGGGGGGGGCTCTCCCGAGGACGATCGGTGTCGTGATCGCGCTCTTGGCCAGTCTGGGGTTCGCGATCAAGCCACACTTCCTCGTCTTTTGGTTCGTCTTCGAAGCCTTGCGGGCGCGGAGCGAGTGGCCGCGTGGGCGCTACCCGCTGGAAGCCCTGCTGCCGGCGTTGCTGTTCGGCGTGTATTTCGCGGCGTTATTGGTGTGCTTGCCAGACTTCCCCGTCATGATCGGAAACATCTGGAGGCTGTACGGTGCCTACAGGGAGGTCGCTCCTGCCGACATCCTGTTGCAGCGCCCCGTGCTCTTCCCCCTCGCAGTGCTCGCGCTCTATTGGCTGCTGCCCGTGACGCCAGAGCTCCGAGGGCTCCGCTCGACACTGGCGAAGGCGGTCGCGGTCTGGTGGTGTATCGGTTTTCTGCAGCTCCGCGGCTTTCCATATCACTTCCTGCCGTCTGTTTCCTTCGCCGTTGCCCTGGCGTTCGTGAGCGTGGCGGCTGTTAGCGCGGCACGGCAGTGGTTCCCGGTGTTGAACGCGGTTGCGGTCTTCATTGGCGCGTTCGCTGTCGAACACGTTTCCCGAGACCGCCTCGGTCAGGACCTCGAACTCGTCTCGTTGTTCGAGGAGCGCGTCGGGGCGGGCGAGGCCGTCTTCGTGTTGTCGACGAACGTCTGGCCGGCCTTCCCGTCGACGCTCTACGCGAACGTCCGTTGGACCTCGCGCTTTCCAAACCTGTGGTTCCTCCCCGGATTGTATGAGGATGTCGAGGCGGCGAGTCCCTTCCCTTATCGCTCGCCCGCGGAGATGGACGAGCTGGAGCGCTGGCACCTCGAGGCGGTCATCGCCGACTTTGCGAAGCAGCCGCCGCGTCTGGTCCTGGTCGACCGCGTGCCCGTTCAGCCAGGCTTTGGCGCCAAGCCCTTCGACCTCCTCGCCTATCTGTTGCGCGACGCGCGCTTCGCGCGGCTCTGGTGTGGCTATCGTGAGGCGGGAACTTGGCAGGGGTCGATGGCGATCTACGGCCGCGACCCCGAAGGGGTCGCGCGCTGCGCATCGGGTGAGGCGGCCGGGTCTTCGGAGGGACCGGAGTCTCCGGGATCCGGGAGCGCGAAGACGACGAGCTGGGAGGCGCGGGTCTCGAAGCCGTGGAAGGTCCCACCGGTCGCCATGACCGCGAGGTACTGGCGACCATCGACCGCATAGGTGGTGGGCGGGGCGCTCCCCGCCGCAGGGAGCTCATGCTGCCAGAGCGTAGTCCCCGTGTGGCTATCGAACGCTCGGATCATGCGGTCGATCGTTCCCGTCGCGAACACCGTGCCGCCCGCGGTGACGATCAAGCCGCCATAGTTGGCCTGGCCCGTTGGGGGGATGCCCCGTGCCGTGAGCTCCGGGTACTCGCCGAACGGGACGTCCCAGCGCAGTCGCCCCGTCGAGAGGTCGAGGGCGATGACGCGGCCCCAGGGGGGCTTCGAGCCGGGGTAGCCCTCCGCGTCTAACAGCATCGACGCGTGGTAGGACGGTTGGATCTGCGCTTTCCGTTGCCCGGCCAGATCGAGCTCGTGGAACCAGTCTCGCAACGTGTCGAGTTCGTCCTGCGTGACGTTGAGGTCGGGGACGTCGCGGTGCCGCCAGCGGAAGCGCGGCAGTTGATAGGCGTCCGCGTAGGTCTGGAAGAGCGTCGTCCCGACGAGGCTCGGTGCGAACCGCACCTGGGCCTCGCCGCGGATGGTCAGGACGCCATTGCGGAGGGGGCCGTGACACGATGCGCAGCGCTCGCGGTAGTGATCGTGGTGGGGGCCGTCGGGGAGCTTCGAGACGTGCGCCTGGAGGTACATCCGGAGCTGCCATGGCAGTTGGTTGACCGTCGCGTACATCCATTGGCTGCGGGGGTCGATCGCGACGCCGGGCCACTCGGCCCCGCCGTGTAGACCGAATACGATGATCGAACGTCCGATGATCGGCGGCACGAAGAAGCCCGCTGAGGCCCGCTCGAGCTGCCAATGGACGGACTCACGGTTCTTTGGCGTGATATCCGTGATGTCGGCCTGGCTGAACTCGGCCCGCATGAACGGCTCGGGGAGCTGCAGGTCGGGCTGGAACTCGGCAGTCTCTTCGCCCCGGATCGTGGAGCGCGGAGCGCGGCGGAGTCGATAGTCGAAGATCGGCTGGCCGGTATCTCGCTCGAGTAGCAGGGTGTTCCCGATCTTCGTCGCGGCGGCGACCACATCGACCTGTTGCCCCTCGATCTCGATCGTGGCGAGGGCGGGAGGGGCGGCGATGTCAAAGTTCCAGAGGTCGTGGGCGACCTCTTGAAAGGCCCAGGCGATCGTGCCGTCCTCGATGTCGACCGCGACGACGCTGTTGCAATGGGGGTTGGGGCCCGGGCGGCCGGGGCCGTGCATCGCGGGCCGCGGGTTGCCCGTGCTCAGGAACGCTCGCTTGCGTCGTATGTCGAGGGAGAAGCCCCCCCACGGCGCGCAGCCCGACCCGTCCCCCGCGAAGCGCCGCAGCGGGGTCTGCCAGCGCGTGGCCCCAGTGCGGAGATCGAGCCCATGCAGGGCGGCGGGGCGGTTGCTGCTGGCGAGGAGCTGATCCCCAGCGATCGCCGGTGCGGCGGTCGCGCGGCCGATCGTGACGCGTCCACCCTCGCCAAAGCCGGTCGCGAGCGAGCCGCTGCGCGCGTCAAGGGCCACGATGTCTCGGCCGGCGGGGAGATAGAGCCGCGGGGGGGTCTGCTCGTCGCCCGCCCAGTACACCATGCCGCGGTGCGCGGGGCGCTGCGCGCTGCGGTATTCCCAGCGAAGCGCCCCGGTGACTGCGTCGAGCGCGACGACGGCGTTGGCAGGCGTGGTCGCGTAGAGGGTCTGGCCGACGACGATCGGGTTGGTTTGCACCGCGTAGTGCCAGTTCGCGTCGTCTCCGCCAGGGTTCGCGTCGAAGGTCCAGGCGACCGCGAGGGAGGACACGTTGTCGCGGTCGATTTGATCGAGCGTCGAGTATTTGGTGGATCCGTGGTCCCCGTGGCTGCGGGTCCAGCCGGTGAAGTCGAGGTGGGTGTCGCCGGCCGGGGGGAGGGCGTCTCGGGCGGTCGCGGGGGCGGAGCCGAACAGGCCTGGGATGAGCCGAACGTCGTCTCCCGCGGGGGCAGGAGACGGCTCTTCGCCACCACAAGCGAGCCCGGCCAGGAGGACTGCGGCCAGCCCGGCGCAGACCCCGGCGCACACGCGCGCTGCGTGACGGCCCGGGGGGCGGGGTGGCGGTGCGGCCGGATGGACCACGTGGAGGGCACCTCTTCTCGGTTCGCTCTGATGGTGCCCCGTCTCCTGTCGCGGCGCCGCTCCGCTCGATCCAGCGCCCCTCTTGCACCCTGGGTCCCCGTATACTGACCGTGTAGCGCCGGCGTCCCGGCGAAGAGGGGCGCCATGAGGCTCGAGGGAAAGGTCGGCATCGTCACTGGGGCGGCCGCTGGGATCGGCCGGGCGACGGCCCAGGCGCTCGCGCGAGAAGGCGCGGCGGTGGTCGTGGCGGATCGCGATCAGGCCGGCGCCGAGGAGACCGTCTCGCGGGTCGAAGCCGACGGCGGGCGCGGTCTTGCGTGCACGGTCGACGTCGCCGAGGAGGACCAGGTACGCGACCTGGTCGCGCGGACGGTCGCGACCTACGGTGGCCTCGATCTGATCCACAACAATGCGGCGGCGATTGGTGACGCGAGCCCTGGCGCTGATGTGGACGTTGCGAACGTCGACGTCGCCGTGTGGGACCGAACGATGGCGGTGAACCTGCGTGGTGTGATGCTCGGTTGCAAGTACGCGGTGCCGGCCCTGCTCGAGCGGGGCGGCGGGTCGATCGTGAACATGTCCTCGGGGTCCGCCCAGCGGGGGGACCTGACCAATCCCGCTTACGCCGTGTCGAAGGGGGCGGTGGACACGCTGACCTTGTACGTGGCGACCCAGTACGGCAAGCGGGGAATCCGTTGTAACGCGATCGCGCCCGGTCTGATCCTGTCCCATGAGGTCGATCACTTCGGTGGGGAGCGCTATGTCGCGATGCTCGAGGAGCACCACCTGACGCCGCGCGTTGGGCGGCCCGACGACATCGCGAACGCCGTGGTCTTCCTCGGCTCCGAAGAGTCCAGCTTCATTACGGGACAGATCCTTCGCGTCGACGGCGGGATCTTGAGTCACGCGCCTTCGGTGGCGGACATCCGCCGCATGTCCGCAGCCTCGAGTTGAGGCGTACTGGCCGGCGCTTTGGCAGGTCCACGCGCGGAAGAGGGAGAGAGCAAGCATGACCCCGGACGATCTCGTCGAGATCGAGCAGATACGCCAACTCAAGGCACGTTATTTCCGCTTGATGGACCAGAAGAAATGGGACGAGTGGGCACAGGTCTTCTGTGAAGACGTGGTGATCGACACGAAGCAGGAAGGCACCCCGTTGATTCACGGGCGTCAGGCCTTCTATGACTACCTGCCGCCGATCCTCGAGGGGGTCAAGACCGTCCACCACGGCCACATGTCTGAGATCGAACTCACCAGCCCGACGACCGCGAGCGGGACCTGGTCGATGGAAGACATGCTCTGGTGGCCGCCGGAGCAGGGCGGGCGGTACCTCTGGGGCAAGGGCTGGTACTTCGAGCAGTACCGGAAGGAAGCCGATGGCCGGTGGCGCATCCGGGAGTTGAAGCTGCGTCGAATTCGGGTCGAGGTCGACGGCGAGCAGGTATTCCCAGCGGAGTAGCGCTCGTTACCGCGTCAGCGGCTCGCGATTTCGCCGTCCCGCACATGCACGTCGTGCCCGCAGGCTTCCTCATCGTTGAGCAGCTCCGCGATCCAGTCGGGATCCTCGGAGCAGGCCCAGACGCGCTCTTCCGCCGCGGTGAGCGTGCTGAAGGTGGCCTTGGCCGTCCCGTCCCGGAGGACATCCACGGAGTAGCTCTCGATCCAGGCGGGCCCGTCGTAGGACGCTGGGCTCTTTCGGCGCGGGGTTTTGGCGTACTCCTCGCTGACATCGGCGACGAGCGGTTGCGCCCGATCCCCCGGGTCCGTGGAGTACAGCCCAAAGGCGAACTTCGCGAACGCGCCGCCCACAGACCCCACGAGCCCTCGCTCGCCGGGCGAGGCCCGTAGCAGCTCGACCATGCGTGCGGTGGCTTGGATCACGTAGTTTGCGAACGGACCGCCCGAAAAAGTGAGGCCGCCGGTGACGGTCAGGGGGCGGGCCTCGTCGAGGCCGAGCGCCGCGGCGCCCGCCTGCACGGCAAACGGGAAGCAGGAGTACAGGTCGACGTGGGCGGCGGCCTGGGGGTCGAGGTCGCCGATCTCGAGCAGTCGTTGTGCGGCGATGACCATGCCCGGGTGTTCGTCGAGCCGCTCGCGCTCCGAGAGTTCGGAGATCTCGTTCATCTCCGTCGCCGCCTGCAGGTAGACGAGCTTCTCCGTCGGGATGCCGTGTTTGCGCGCGGTCGCCTCCGAGCAGATGAGCAGCGCACCCGCCTGGTCGACCGCGATGTTGGACGTCATCAGCTTGGTGTAGGGGTAGGAGACGAGCCGGTTCTCCGGGCTGGGCTCTCGGATCTCGTCCGCCGAGATATGCCGCTGGATCCAGGCGTTCGGGTTGTCCGCGGCGACAGCGCTCATGCGGGAGCTGAGCGCAGCGATGCGTGTCCGGTGTTCAGCGGGGGTCTCGCCGCGCCGGTGCCGCAGCGCGGTGTCGCACAGCGAGAACATCACGCTGGGTTTCACGATCCCCGCCGCGAACTCCCGGCGGTTCATCCCATAGTGGCCAAAACCCACGCGGTCATCGGGTTCGCCCGGGATCTCCTCGTCCCAGTGGAGAGGGGTCCCGCTTCGCTCGAGCCGGCGCTTGCTGTTTTCACTCTCGCCGCCCACGATCGCGACGACGTCGTACTTGCCCGCGGCGATCTCGGCGCAAGCGCGGTCGACCAGGACCTGAACGATATGGCCGCTGACCGCGCCCAGTACGGTCGCCACGGATGTTGCGCCGACGCGCTTGCCGAGGAGGCGCCCCGGGTCACCGTATTTCCAGAGGCCCTGCGGGACGTAGATGGCGTTCAGCTCGCCAAGGAGCGCCGGCGCGCCGGCGTCATCGGCGGCGGCGCGCAGGGCACGCTCCATCAAGGCCAGGGGCTCGACCGCTTCGGTCGGGTCGGTGCAGCGTTGGACGGACTGGGAGACTCCCGCGATCGCGGGTCGATTTTGCATGTCTTTCATGATCAGTGCCGGGTTTGGCCACTCGGGGTCGAGGATCGTCCGCCGACCAGCGCGGTGACAGCGTCCTGAATGCCGTCGAGGCTCAGGGGGAACATGGGAAAGATGGATTGGATGACTCGAGTCGTCTGGGTCAGCGCCCAGTCGGACTGCGGGTCGGGGTTCAACCACGCACAGCGGTTGAAGTGGTCCTGAATGCGCATCAACCAGTCCACGCCGCGCGTCTCGGCGGTGTGCCGCGGGTTGATGTTGCCGCGCTCATTCATGAGCTCCGAGGGGTGCATCGCGGCGTCGCCGACGAAGAGGACCTTCCAGCGCTCGTCGAGCCTTCGGAGGATGTCGCCGGTCGGGATCGCGTCCTTGACGTACATGTCGGCGGTGGTCCCGACGCGCTCGTAGACGCAGTTATGAAAGTAGTAGGCCTTGAAGTCGCGGAGCCCGCGTTCCTCATGCAGCGCCGTGAGCAGCCGGCTCACCGGCTCGTAGTAGGGGTCCATCGTTCCGCCGACGTCCATGAACAGGGCGAGCCGCACGTTGTTGCGCTTCTCGGGGCGGTACACGAGCTCGATCTCGCCAGCGTTCTTACAGGTCTCGTCAATGCTCTCGCCAATGTCGAGTTCATCCGCAGGGCCGGTGCGGGTGAGGTGCCGCAGGCGCTTGAGGGCGAGCTTCGTGTTGCGCAGGTCGAGCGTGAGGTCCGTGCGGTAGTCCTTGAACCGCCGGTCTTCGGCCACCTTCATCGCGGAGCGGTTGCGCGACTTCCCGCCGACCCGGATGCCGGTCGGGTGCTCACCGCTGTGGCCAAACGGCGAGTGACCGCCCGTGCCGACCCACTTTCCACCGCCATCGTGGCGCTCGTCCTGCTCCTCCATCCGCTCGAAGAACTGTCGCATCAGCTCATCGGCGTCGAGGTGTTCCAACGCTTCGCGTTGCTCGTCGGTCAACCCCTCGAAGTTTTCCGGGTCGTTCAGCCATTCCAGTAGCTCGTCGCTCGGGGAGAGCTCCATCTCTACGCCGTGGAAGATCTTTGCAAAGACGCGGTCGAAGGCGTCGAAGTACGTCTCGCTCTTGACGAGGCAGGACTTGGCGAGGTCGTAGAACCCCAGCAGATCGCTCCGGTGGAGGCCCTTCTCGAGGGCAGTCATGAACATCTGCCATTCCTGCATGGAGACGGGCACGCCTTCCGAGCGCAGGCTGTAGAAGAGGTCGAGGAACATGGTTCCGCTCCAGCTACTGGTTGTACTTCGGTCCGAGCTCGCTCCAGTCGCTGGGTAGCGAGCCGCCGCGCTCTTCGTAGTCCTGAACGGCGATGGTGTCCTGCTCGTTCTTCAGCAGGGAGCCGAGGAAGGGGATGTGGCTCTCGAGTTGGGACTGGCTGATCCCCGAGCGAAGCAGGGCCGCGATCCAGTCGATCAGCTCCGAGGTCGAAGGCTTCTTGCGCAGCTCGTTCTGCCCACGCAGCCAGTAGAACTTGACCAAGACCTGGTCGAGGAGCGTGGTGTCGAGGTTCGGGTGATGGACCTCCACGATCTCCCTCATCAAATCGGGCTCGGGGAACTCGATGAAATGGAAGACGCAGCGCCGCAGGAAGGCATCTGGCAGCTCCTTCTCGTTGTTCGAGGTGATGATCACGATCGGTCGTTCCTTGGCGACGACCTCTTCGTTCGTCTCCATGATCGTGAAGCGCATCTCGTCGATCTCGCGCAGGATGTCGTTGGGGAACTCGAGGTCCGCCTTGTCGATCTCGTCGATCAGGAGCACCTGGCGGTTCGCGGCGGAGAAGACCCGACCGAGCGGGCCGAGCTTGATGTAGCTGCGGATGTCGCCGACGTCGCCGTCACCAAAGCGCGCGTCGTTGAGGCGCTGGAGGGTATCGTAGACATAGAGCCCCTCGGTGGCCTTCGTGGTCGACTTGATGTGCCACGACTCCATCGGTAAGCCGATGCCGTCCGCGACATGCCGCGCGAGGAGGGTCTTGCCCGTCCCGGGCTCGCCCTTGATCAGCAGCGGACGCTCGAGCGCGATCGCGCAGTTGACGGCCTCGATGAGCGGGCGCGACACGATATAGCCGTCGGTGCCCTGGAACTGATAGAAGTCGCTGTTTGCTTCGGGAGTATCGGGGGTCTTTGCCACGGTGTTCCTCTGGTTCTGAGTCTCTGGCGGGCCTCAGCATAGGCCGCTGGGGCCAGGGAGGCATCGCAGGATGTCAATCGACGGGGGCAGCCGAGAGCGCCTGCCGCCCGAGGCGTCCTTGAAGTGGGTCGTCCGCCGGGATCGCCTTCCAGCCTACCGAGAAGCCAGCGGTCTCGGCCACCCGTCTGGCTTCGAGATAGGCTTCGAAGCTGTCCCCCCAGACCCAGAATTGGAGGTAGTGGCGTTCCGGGTCGAGCTCACGTAGCACGCGGGCGAGCTGGGAGCGCTCCGTCCGGAGGCTCGCCAGGTCGTCGCCCTCGTCCCGGTCACGCCAGTCGAGGATCGCGACAGGGGCCCCTTGGCTGCCGTCCATGCTCCAGCGCAGCCAACGGTTTCCGAGCCCGAGGGAGTTGATGTGGCTCGCGAGCTGTTTGGCGCCCTCCCCGCGGACCTCGCGGCGCGTGTGCTCGACCCAGGCGTGCATGGCGTCGTTGAGCTGGGTTTCGAGCCCGGCGAGCCCGGGCTCGAGGACACGCCCATAACGGGCCAGCAGGACGAGCCGGTCGGCGCGCGGGGGCGCTGGCCGTGGGTCGGGCAGCCGGAGCTCGATCGGCCCGTCCGGGTTATTCTCCTCGAGCGCCTTGGCTTGGACCTGGAGGGACACGAGTCGGGAGCGCTTTTCGTCCACCTCGCGAGCGAGCCGGCGGACCGCAGCAGCGCTCGCCGCGGCGGCGGTCGACGTGGCGACCGGGTCGTCGCGGAGTCGGAAGGCATCGGGGTCAGCGCGAACGGCGCTCAACTGCCGTTTGAGGGTCTCGAGCGCGGTCAGGGTGCTCCCGTCGAGTGGTCCGAGCGCCTCTAGCGCCTGTTCCAAGGTATCCCTTTGGGCGCTGAGCGCCTGGCTCTCGTCGCTGTCGAAGATGCGGATTCGGTCCATGGCAGCGCCCACGGTCATCTGGGTCACCGCGAGCAGGACGATGAGGATCCCCACGACGTTGGCCATCGTGTCGAGCAGCGAGTCGAGGCTCTGCGAGCCGACGGGGGCTCTGCGGACGCGCGCGCGGCTCACAGCGCGAATTCCAGCTCGCCCTGCCCGGGGAGGGGCAGCTTGGCGTGGCGTAAGGCGATACTCCCGATCTGCTCCAGCGCCCAGTTGTACGTGTCGACGCCATCGGGCCGGACCAGGAAGATGACCGTGTGGTTGCGCAGCGCGCGAGCCCGCCGCAGGAACACCTCGAACTGCGACTCCCCCCGCGGACTGTTGCGATCCAGGAAGAGGCTGTCTTCGAGCCCCTCGTAGAAGAGCCGCACGCCCCCCGGCCGGCATTCGACGAAGAAGGGGCGCAGCGCCTTTCCGCGCCCCAGCGGGTGGATGCGGATGGCGCGCGTGTCGTTTTGTTCCATGTCGCGCTCGACGACCCGGGTCATGCCCACGAGCGCGCGGTCGAGCTCGAGGGACTCGCGCTCGAGTCGTGCGCGTTCGCGCGCGAGCGCTGCAGCCTCGAGCCGGTTCGCGAGCTGCGCCACGGTCTCCTCGGGGTTTTGCGCCAGTGGGAGGCTGAGTGATTCGAGGGCGGCGCGGAGGCTCGCTCGCTCCGCCTCGACCGAGCGCGCGCGCTCCAAGGTCCGTTCGAGCGCGCGCACCTCGGCGCGCTGGGTCGCGATCTCGGGCGGCTCCTCGGTGTTCGGGTCTTGGTCCTGCAGCCCGCGGACCATCTGGTTCATCGCCAGCGCCGCGATGAGCAGCGTTAGGGTCCCGATCACACAAGCGAGGACGCTCAGGAATGGGAACAGTGAGGAGGCGAGCTCTCGGTCGCGGCGCTGCGCCATCTAGGGGGCCGTGGGCGGTCGGGCGAGCCGCTGCTCGAGCGCGTCGACGCTGCGCGCCAGCCGCGCGATCTCGGTGCCCAAGTCGTCGCGGGGGCGCTCCTGGTCATCCTGAAGTCGCCGGGTCAGCTGCGTTTCGCACCACTGGTCGATCCGGACGAGGAGGTCTTCCTCGGCCTTTTGCAGCGAGCTCGCTGGGAACATGATGAGGATGCTGACGACGAGGGCGAGGAGTGTGGTGTCGAAGGCGACGCCGAGCCCGCTCGTGACCGCCCCGATGGAGCTCTTCATGACCTCGAGATCGACCGCGGCTGCAACGGACGTCGAGAAGCCGCTGACGGCGGCGCCAATCCCGATCACCGTCCCGATGAAGCCGAGGATCGGGATGGCCCAGATGAACACGCGGACCATCGTGTAGCTGGATTCGACCGCTGCGGCGTCCGAGCCGGCTTGTGCCGCGAGCTGCTCGAGGACTTCTGGGGTGCTGCGGCGGCTGCGAAACGTGCTGAGCGCGCGAAGGAGTCGCTCCGTCAGGAAGTTTCGGCCGAGCGGGCGGGCCGCCTGCTCGAGGTGCTGCTCGAAGATCCGCGCGTTGTCCACGGTGATCCGCGGGGCGATCGCCTCGGGCAGCAGGTCGAGCGAAAAGGACCGGCGCTGGTTCGCGAGCGCGCGGGTCTTCACGCCGAGGATGACGCCCGCCCAGATCGCGAGCCAGCTGATGACGTAAGGGACCCAGCCGCGCGCGCCGAGCAGGTCGCCGATGTAGGTCCCGGCGAACGGCCACACGACCGCCGCGAAGAAGAGCGCGGTCCCGGCCAGGGCGGCGGCCCCCGTCCAGAGGAGCGGGACGTCGGTCGGAGCCGTTTCGCCGCCGCCTCGCAGCGACGCGGCGGCGTCGACGCTCGGGGAGTGGAAGGCGCCTGGGATCCCGAAGGACTGGTCGCAGGCGACACAGACCGCGATCCGCGCGGCGGACTCCGGGGTTTCCAAGGCGACGCCGCAGTGGGGGCAGGTGAGGTCTGCGCTCATCCTCGTAGTATAGGCGGGCAGCTCGCTCGTGTTCTCCCCCGACCTCGACCCCGACCCCGACGAGGGGCTGCTAGCTTGGGACGATGGATCGAGCCCGGTCGTTGCGGATTCTGGGATTGCCGGCATCGGCCTCCGATGACGAGATTCGCGTGGCCTACTGGTCGCTGCGATCCCACGTGGAGCGCCGGCTCGAAGCCGCGGAGCATGAGCCGGACCGGGCGTCCCGCACGAGCGAGCTGGCTCGCCTCGACACGGCATGGACACTGCTCTCCCTGGCCGCTGCCGACCCCGCGCCCCTCGGTCCCCGGCGGGTCCTCGCGGCGGCCCTGGTCGCGGCGGTTTGCGCGGCGCTGCTCCTCGCGTCCTGGGGGTGGGGTCGAGACGGATTGCCGCGCGTCTTGCGGGGCGGCGAGGCCGGCCCTGGCGATGGCGGCGGCGGCGGCCTGGTGCTGGATATGGCGGCCCCGGAAGAGCCGGAGCCCCCCAACGCCGGAGCCGCAGGGGAAGTGGTCCGCGATCGCGCACGCTTGATCGCCGACGCATCGCTGGACGGTACGGTGCTCGAGATCGCCGAAGCGGAAACCGAGGCGCCGATCGCCTCAGGGCCCGCGGACGAGCGGCCCTACTGGCTCGAGGCTGGCGTGTACACGCTCCGAGTCTGGCACCCGGACTGCGACCAGGACTGGGAGCAAGAGTTGACGGCCGTTGTCGGCGCGAGCCACGAGGTGGCGCCCGAGCTTTGTCAGGACACCTCGTGGTTGGTGGTCGAATCCAATGTTGAAGCGGCGCAGGTCGAGGTCGATGGTGAGGTCGTCGGGGGCTCGGGCGCCGCGCGGCACGCGGTCGAGCCCGGTGAGCGCCAGGTGCGCGTTGTCAGTCCCGGATTCGCGGACTGGGAGGGGATCGTCGAGCTCGAAGGTGGCCGTGAGCTCAAGCTGCAGCCTCGCCTCAGCCGCGCGAACCCCACCGAGCCGGGCGCTACCGCTGAGGCCGCCCCGCCGCCGCCCCCCCCGCCGGCCGCAAGCGGCGGGCGTCCAGGGGGTGGAGATCGGCCCCAGAGCGATGAGGAGCGAGAGCTGGCGCAGGGTTGGCACCACGAGACGCGGCAGTGGCTGTTGGCTCGCTACGACCTGGACGGCTCCGGGCAGCTTGATTCAGTGGAGGAACTCGACGAGGTCTCGTGTGAGTACTGGCAGGGGATCGAGCGGTCCTATGACACCAGCCGGCTGGGCCTTTCGCTGATGCGCGCGTACGGCTTCGACGGGGAAGGCTGGAAGGACGGGCGCTTGGGTGTCGCGGGGAGCGTCCGGGACCTGGCTTTCCAGCGCATGCGGGCGTGCGGCCTGCGGTACTAGCCGGGCGCGGCGCGGCGCAGGGAGGCGCCTCTCGGCGCGCGGCACTGCCCGGGTGGTCGGGTGGCGAGGTTGCCGTAAGTCAACGAAGCCTTGTTGGCTGGGGCCGATCCCTCTATTGTGGCAAGCGATCCGGCGCGGGCGGCTGTCCGGGCCGCCCAGTCGGCGCCTACCCATGAGTTTTGGGTGCCTTAGACGTGAAGCGCGCCCCATTGGCGTAACGGAGTGACCCCCATGGCGGACAAGCCGCTTTCGATCGTGCCTTATCTGAAAGTCCCCGACGCGGGTGACCCCTACCTCGAGGGGTATCGCTGCGGCGAGTGCAACGCGATCACGCTGAAGAGCCGGACGGCCTGCGCCGCATGCGGTGCGCGCGATTCGTTCCAGGACCACAAGCTGTCGAATGAGGGCGTCTTGCACTCCTTCTCGATCATCCACCGGTCCTTCCCGGGTATCGAGGTGCCGTTCATCTCAGCGATCGCAGACCTCGACGGCGGCGGAACGGTCAAGACGAACATGACGGGGATCGAAGCCGACCCGGAGAAGATCGACCTCGGGATGCGTGTTCAGGTGGTCTATGAGATCGCCCCGCGCAAGGACGGCGAGGGCAACGAATACATGACTTTCTACCTCAAGCCGGCCGCAAAGTAGCCGGAAGGAGCACGAGATGAGCGACGTCTACATCGTAGGAACGGACATGATCAAGTTCGGGAAGTTCCCGGACCGCTCGGTGGAGAGCCTCGGTGCGGAGTCCGCGCACGGCGCGCTCGACGACGCCGGCGTCACGATCAATGACATCCAGGCGCTGTACTCGGGAAACCTGATGCAGGCCGCGGCGATGGTCGGTCAGCGGATCCAGCAGGAGATCGGTCAGACAGGCATCCCGGTGATCAACACGTCAAACGCCTGCGCGACGGGCGCGACGGCGTTGCGCGAAGGCTGGATGGGCATCAAGGCGGGGATCTATGACTGCGTCCTCGCGGTGGGTGTCGAGAAGATGGCAGGCGCTGGCATGCTCGGCGGCGGCGGTGGTGGCAAGGGCATCCCGACTGAGGGCCTGATGGGATCGGGCTCGATGCCGTGCGTCTTCGCGGAAGCAGGGATGGCACACGCGAAGGACTACGGGACGACCTTCGAGCAGTTCGCGTCGATCGCGGTCAAGAACCATCACCACTCGACGATGAACCCGAAGGCGCGTTACCAGATCGAGACGCCGCTCGAAGAGGTGATGGGCGCCGAGATGATCTCGTACCCGAACACCAAGCTGATGTGCTCGGTGAACGTCGATGGTTCGGCTGCCGCGGTCTTGATGTCGGAGTCCGAGGTCAAGAAGCGCGGGCTCACGAGTCAGGCCGTCAAGGTGCGGGCCTCGGTCCTGACCACGGACCCTTGGACGGATCGTGACGAAGTGATGCCCGACGTGAACACCTGTACGCGCAACGCCGCGAAGGAAGCGTATGAGCGCGCGGGGATCGGTCCGGAGGACCTCGACCTGGTCGAGCTCCACGACTGCTTTGCGACGGCCGAGGTGCTCCACTACGAGAATCTCGGGCTTTGCGGTGACGGGGAAGCCCCCAAGCTGATCGACGAGAAGTCCACGTGGCTCGGCGGCAAGATCCCGGTGAATGTGTCCGGTGGGCTCCTCTCCAAGGGGCATCCGATCGGCGCGACCGGTGTCGCGAACGTCTTCGAGATCTGCACGCACCTGCGTGGGAATGCGGGCAAGCGGCAGGTCGAAGGCGCGCGCCTGGGCCTCGCTCACGTGATCGGGCTCGGGACGTGCTGCGGCATCCACGTGTTGGAGGCGCCCTCGGCCTAGCGGCGATGACGGCGTCGGGTGAGCCGGCGTCGTAGTGTCACGAATTGAGGGCCACGTCTCCCATGGATGGGGGCGTGGCCCTTGTCGGTTCAAGCGGGTGGGTTCCGTGCTCGTGGAAGGGGTGGACAGATGGACGTTCTGATTCGCAACGGCAAGCTGGTCGACGGCACGGGCGCTCCGGCGCGCGATGCGGACATCGTGATCGAGAAGGGTCGCGTCACCGCGATCGCTGGCGCGGGGGAGTGCGACGTGAAGGGCGCGGCGGAGGTCATCGAGGCCGCTGGGCAGATCGTGACGCCGGGCTTCATCGACCCCCACACGCACTATGACGGTCAGGCGACTTGGGACGATCGGCTGGCGCCGTCTTGTGACCACGGCGTGACGACCGTCGTGATGGGCAACTGCGGTGTCGGCTTCGCGCCGGTTCGCCCCAACCAGAAGGAGGTCTTGATCGACCTCATGGAGGGGGTCGAGGATATCCCCGGCGCGGCGCTGCACGAGGGCATCCGGTGGTCATGGGAGAGCTTCCCCGAGTATCTCGACGCGCTCGAGCGGCTGCCGCGGAGCATCGACATCGCGGCGCAGCTGCCCCACGGCGCGCTGCGGACCTACGCCATCGGGGATGAAGGCGAGGTAAACGGGCCGGCGACACCGCGCCAGATCGCGCAGATGGCGGGGCTCGCGCGCGAGGCCGCGGAAGCCGGAGCGGTCGCGTTCTCGAGCAACCGGATCGCGCTTCACACGTCCACCTCGGGCGAGGCGGTCCCGGGCACGTTCGCAAAGGAGCCGGAGGTCGAGGCGATCCTTCGGGCGACCGGGGAGGCCGGTCGCTCGCTGTTCCAGGTCGTCCCGGCGGGGCTGATGGGGGAGGACCCCGACGGCTTTCGCCGGGAGGTGGAGTTCTACCGCGCGATCAGCCTCGAGACGGGCTGCGTGGTCGTGTTTACGATCGCGCAAAACAACGTCCAGCCGGAGCTGTGGCGCGAGCTGCTCGACCGAACGGACGCGGCCAACGCGGCGGGAGCGCAGCTCGTGCCGATGACGATCAACCGGCCTGGGGGGCTCTTGCTCAGCCTCGACACGCTGCATCCGTTCTCGGATCGCCCGAGCTATCTCGAAGTGGCGGAGCAGCCGCTGGCCGAGCGGCTGAGCGCGCTGCGCGACCCGCGGCGGCGCGACCGGATCCTGAGCGAGCCGGTCACGAACCCCATGTTGAAGAACGCCCGCGACATCATCATGAGCAGCTTGGGTGTGACGTTCGCGCCAGACACGGAGTGCCTGCTCGAGCCCGACCCTTCCCATAGCATTGGCCGTCGAGCGGAGGCGCTCGGCGTCGACCCGGAGGGGTTCCTGTACGACGCCTTGTGTGACGCGGGCGAGCGAGACTCGGGCTTCCTGCACGTCTTCATGGGGAACTATGCAGACGGCAGCCTCGAGCCGGTGCACGAGATGCTCGCGCGCCCGGGGACGCTCGTGGGCGGCGGGGACGGGGGCGCGCACGTCACCGTCATCTGTGACGCGAGCTACCCGACCTACATGCTGCAGCACTGGGTGCGCGACCGCGCGCGCGGCGACCGCATCCCGCTCGAAAAGGCGGTTCAGATGCTGACGCAGAAGCCGGCGGATCTGTTTGGGATGAGGGACCGGGGTGTCGTCGAAGTGGGGCGTCGGGCAGATCTCAACGTGATCGACCTCGACACGGTCGCGCTGGGGCCGCCGCGCGTCGAGCACGACCTGCCGACGGGCGCCCCGAGGCTCCTGCAGCGGGCGCAGGGCTACGTCGCGACGTTGGTCGCCGGTCAGATTACGCAGCGGAACGGCCAGGCGACGGACGCGCGGCCGGGGACGTTGGTCCGCGGCTGAGTCCCGCGTCGGTTATGCCGGACGTGCGCACTGTTCGAACGCTCCAGCACGGAGACGGGGTGAAGCAAGATGAGTGAGAAGTCGGGGATCTTCGATCTGTCGGGCAAGGTGGCGCTCGTGACCGGTGGGAGCCGTGGGCTGGGCCGGGAGATGGTGCTCGCCTTCGCGGAATACGGCGCAGACGTGGTGATCGCGAGCCGCAAGCTCGACAACTGCGAAGCATTGGCCGAGGAGGTGCGCTCGCGGTTTGGCCGCCGCGCTCTGCCGGTCGAGTGCCACGTGGGCTACTGGGACCAGGTCGAGGCGCTCGCGGACCGCGCCACGGCGGAATTTGGCAAGGTCGACGTGCTCGTCAACAACGCGGGGATGTCTCCGCTCTACCCGGCACTCTCCGACATCACCGAGGCGCTGTACGACAAGGTCATGGACGTGAACCTGAAGGGGACGTTTCGCCTCTCGGTGCTGATGGGGGAGCGGATGGCGGCCGGGGACGGCGGTTCGATCATCAGCGTCAGCTCTGGCGCAGCGGAGCGCCCGACCCCCGGCGAGGCGGTCTATGGCCTGGCGAAGGCGGGGCTCCACAACATGACGAGGATGCTGGCGAGCGCCTACGCCCCGAAGGTCCGGGCCAACGTGATCATGCCAGGCCCTTTCCTGACGGACATCTCGAAGGCC
>Ga0315331_10001366_pt1 | contig 18209 bp, 12 predicted proteins | sample M160m34915metaG_FD_203456 | JGI IMG/M metagenome (GOLD analysis project Ga0315331, IMG submission 203456) | Ammonia-oxidizing marine archaeal communities from Monterey Bay, California, United States - M1 60m 34915 | ecosystem: Environmental > Aquatic > Marine > Intertidal zone | place: USA...
TCAAGGACGGCGACTTCATCGAACTGAAGGGCTACCGCAGTAAGCACATCGACAATATGGCGCCCAAGCTCGGGCTCGGCCAAGGCGAAGTCGACGGCGTCTTGCGCCTACCAGTCATCATCACCAAAGCCGTGCACCCACGTGCCGTGGCGATCAGTAACTCACTGGGGCACTTTGCCTACACGTCAGTCGCGCAGGCGAAACGCACGCGGGACATCAGCGGCGAGCAGGTGGGATACGACAACCAAGCAATGCGTGATGCCGACTGGGAGCGCAACATGTGGTGGGAAGACAAATCGGGCAACGACCATAAGAACTGGGTGCAAAACACCGGCAACGGTTATGCCCAGAACAACGTCCTGCCGATCTGCCCCGACCCGATCTCGGGACAACAGGCATTCAACAGCACTGTGGTCAAGGTCAAGAAAGTGACGTGAGCGAGCCGCAAGCCGACAACGCTCCAGCCAAAGGAGACTTTGCCGCAGCCGCCCGCTTGTTTGGGCGACTGCTGGTCAAAGAACTCGACGCCGCGACGCTAGCGGAACTGCGTGCGCCAGACATCGCGGCGGCATTGACATCGCTCGACATTGACGTGCCCAGCGACGAACAGATAAACGAGCTAAACAACCGTTACTTCGACCTATTCCTTCACCCAGAGGGTTCGCTGCCGCCCGTGCAATCGCTCTGGCGCGACGGTCAATACGACGGCAACCATGCAGTCGGGGTTCGCAAGATCGCCGAAGCGGCCAACCGCGAGATCGCTACAGGCGCACGCAGTGCGGCTCCAGATCATCTCGGGTGTATTCTACTGCTGTGGGCCGAACTGCAAACCGAACGGCCAGAACTCGCCGAGCTACTAAGCACCCACCACCTCGCGTGGGCGGATCAAGCGCTGCAACATGCAACGCTTGATGATGGCTTCTATGGATCCGTCAGCCGTGCAACGCTAGCCATCATTCGCGAAGTGCGCACGGCCAGCGACTGAGGCAAGTCCTCCTGCTCTTAGCGGCACCAACGAGTCGAAAGAGCTAGTGGAGGCAGAGAATCCGCCCGATCCCCAGCTCTGATGCAACTACCCGGCATTCGTTTGCCACTCTGGCGAGTAAGCCGTCGCCCCTAAAGCCGCTTTGCCGTCCAGATCGCGCGCCTCGCCCCCTTCGTGCGGCGAGCCTTAACGTGCCGAAGCTCAACGCTGAATCGCTCCGCGCGAATGCGTGCATTGAACTTCGCGTGGTCGTCCGATGACCAAACACCCAGCACGCCATCCTGCCGCAGTGATTTACGGATCATCTTGAGCCCAGTCTTGTTGTAGAGACTGTCATTGCTCGGTCGCGACAGGCCTTCAGGTCCATTGTCGACATCGAGCAAAATCACGTCGTAGGTGTCAGGAGCTTCCTCAATGAGGTTTCGGACATCACGGACGATCAAATTGCTACGCGGATCCTTGAGCGGATGCCCAGCGCAATGGCCGAACAGCTCTTCGTTCCACTTGACGATCTCGGGAACGATCTCAGCAACATCCACCTCGGCCTTCTCAGACACCAGCGCCAACGTGCGCGCCAACGTGAATCCCATACCAAGACCACCAATCAGGATACGGGGTGCCTTGCGGTGCCCGAGGCGTTCGAGCGCCAACTCAGCCAAAGCCTCCTCCGATCCGAACACCCGGGTGCTCATCAACTCGGTATGGTCAACCCAAACCTCGTAGGCGCCATCGTGGTGGTAACACCGTAATTCCCCTTTGTGGCCAGGGATCGTAGCCGTAGCAATCATGTCACGTGGTTTCACGACAGCAGTATGCCACGACGCGCCACACAATCCGCGATCGCTTGGGGTGAGTTGCGATCAATCCTCAATTCTGCATGCATCCCAGCCCGCGGTAAGCCAGGATCTCCAATGTGAAACGCTCAACGGAAATCACGAAGCGACGACTCGTCGACTTATTCCCAGCCATCGAGCCCTACAACGAAGGCAAGTTGAAGGTCTCGGATCTGCACACCATTCACTACGAAGAGTGCGGCAACCCCAAAGGCAAGCCTGTCGTATTCTTGCACGGCGGGCCCGGCGGCGGCATAGACCCCGTCTATCGCCGCTACTTCAACCCAAAGAAATGGCGCATCATCCTATTTGACCAACGTGGCTGTGGCCGTAGCCGCCCGTTCGCCGAACTACGCGAAAACACCACCTGGGATCTGGTCGCCGACATCGAAAAGCTGCGCGAGCACTGCGGCGTCGACAGCTGGGTCGTGTTCGGAGGCAGCTGGGGCAGCACGCTCTCGCTCGCTTACGCGCAGACTCATCCCAAGCGCGTCAAGGCACTCTCACTGCGCGGCATCTTCATGCTGCGCCGTAGCGAGCTAGAGTTCTTCTACCAAGACGGCGCCAGCCACATCTTTCCAGATGCGTGGGAGCCATATCTCGAGCAGATTCCGAAGCGAGAACGCGGCGACATGATGAAGGCCTACTACAAGCGCCTCACCAGCAAGGACAAGAAGGTCCGCAAGGCTGCGGCAAAGGCGTGGTCCACTTGGGAAGGCAGCACAAGCAAGCTCTACACCAATCCAGAACTGATCAAAAAGATGGGCGGTGGTCGCTTTGCCGACGCCTTCGCACGAATCGAGTGCCATTACTTCACCAATAAGGGATTCTTCAAGCGCGACGACCAGCTCTTGCACAACGTAAAGAAGATCCGCCACATCCCGACGATTATCGTGCAAGGCCGCTACGACGTGGTGTGCCCCGCGCGCTCGGCATATGACCTGAACAAGGTGTGGCCCGAGTCAAAGCTGATCATGATTCATGACGCAGGCCACTCGATGACCGAACCAGGCATTCGCAGTGCCCTGATTGAAGAGACCGACCGATTCGCCAAACTGTAGGCATCGGCCAAGTCAGCGTGACGGCGCGGTCATTGGCCGCGCCGCACAAACGCTCACGACGACGGTAGACGCACAGTCACTCCATCCCGTTCGCATTGCCCGCCTTCCTGTAGGCGCTCAAGAGCCCGCGCCATCACCTGGCGAACAACGCTACCCAATCGCTGGATACCGAAGCATCTCGCAGCTTCCCGCGCCAAGTCATCGCTGGCAATCGCATGATGCTGTCGCAGCAGCCACGCCATCGCTGCAACGACCTCTACAATCGGTAGTTCATCGATGGCACGCTCTTCATGCTCACTTCGTGGCACTCGGAAACCACGGAACTCACGCTGCTGTTCCACTGCACTCCACAGTATCCCACCGTCTTCGACCACTGTGGCTGGCAAGGCCAACCGCACTCGCTCGCGGAGCCTATCCGTGACGCGATTCACATCCCACATGTCGGCGAGCATGCGAACCAAACGATCGAAGGCGATCGGAGCCTCCGCGGCTAAGACGGCGGTCGCCATCTGTCGATCACTGTCAGAACTGCACAATTCCGCGGGCACATAAGGACGCGGGCCATCGGGATCTCTCGGTCTATTGACCACCTCATCGCGTGACGCACCATCACTCGCCGGGCCCTCCGATTCCTGCCCCCCGCCATCCGGCGCGTGTGCTTCTGCCGCGGACGGATTCTCCGTCAACGGCTCCGCCGCGGATTCCTCAGCTCCAGACATACCTCTCGATGACGTGACGTCGTCAGGTGCGGCCAACGCCTCAACACGCGCAAAGTCGGCCTCACGCACCGCAGTTCGCGCGAGTTCTATTTCGCCTTCGATGCGATCGAGTTCGCGCACGGGGTCATGCCAATAGTCTGTCGACCAAATACGCGACAACTGCCAACCAAGACTTCTCAAGACCGATGCGCGCAGGCGATCTCGATCACGCGCCGTTGCGGCAGAGTGATACGTCGCGCCATCACATTCGAGTCCGATCAAGTAACGGCCCGGCGCTTCGGGGTCAACGATCCCGAGATCAATGCGATATCCCGAGCAGCCAACCTGACAGTGAACTTCGTAACCCCTACTACGTAACTCATCGCGCACCGAGGCCTCGAATGGGGAATCCACTTCACGCGATGGATCGTGCTCGACCGCACCGATCAGCGCCGCCTCTCCACGAATCGCGTAGTCGAGGAAATAGCGAAGATGCCGTGCACCTGTCGCCTGGGTGCGATTGGCTATCTGCTCTGGACCAACGGAGGAGAACACGATCAACTCTCGGCGCGCACGGGTCACCGCAACGTTAAGACGACGCTCGCCACCTTGCTGGTTGAGCGGCCCGTAGTTCTCGTAGATCTTGCCAGCAGCATCCGGGCCATAGCAGATTGAGAACAAGATCACGTCGCGCTCGTCTCCCTGCACGTTCTCGAGGTTCTTTACAAACAGCTCTTCTTCGGCCGTCAGCAACGCCTCTTCAAGAGATGGGTCGGCACGTCGCTCGGCATCGAGTAAATCTTCAATCAATGTTTGCTGGGAGCGACTAAACGTCACGATGCCCATGCTCAAGCTCGCTTGATGCGGGTTGCGCAAGCGCTTAACAACAGTCGCCACCAATGCATCGGCTTCGATGCGGTTTTGCTGCGAGCCCGCACGGTCATAGACACCATCGACTCGCACACAACGGACACCAGCGCCATCCGACACCGCGCGTGGAGCCGGGAACGTCAACAGGCGATTTTGGTAGTAGTAGTGATTGCTAAACGCAATCAACGACTCATGGCGACTGCGGTAGTGCCAGTCGAGATGCATGCGCGGCAAGCCAGCGGCACCACACTCATCGAGGACGCTTTCCAGGTCCTCCGGAATCGCATCGTCATCTCCATCGTCACCTTCGGATGCGCGCTGGAAGAAGTTCGTCGGCGGCAACTGTTTGCTATCGCCCACGACAATCAGCGAGTCACCGCGACCAATCGCGCCGACTGCGTCCCACATTGGAATCTGCGATGCTTCATCGAACACCACGAGATCAAACCGCTGCGCATCACGCGACAAGAACTGAGCGACCGACATCGGGCTCATCAGCACACAAGGCGACAAACACGGCCACAACCCGCGAATCTCTGACAGCAACCGGCGCACCGGCTTGTGACGACGCTGCTTCTTGAGCTCACGCTCGAGCACTCCGAGTTCGCTGCTCGCAACTTGGGTATCGCGCAACTGTGGCAACTTAGCGGCAAGACGCGCGACGACGACCTTGGCACCGAGTTCAATGCTCTGCCGATCCAGCTCCGCAAACCGCGCAATCGCTGCTTCGTGATCCTGACCACGGAACATCGCCAATGATGGTTCACGCTGATGAACCAAATCCAACCACCCCTCGTATAGAGATCGCTCGTAGGCCGGGCGCAATTCATGCACGAGCAGTTCGCCACATGCGTGCTTGTCGACAAGCACCGACAGCGACGCCTTTCTGGCAGACGCTGCAGCACGGCGATAGGCGCAGTGGTCACGCAAAGATGTACGGTATTGCAACCAACCGGCTGCACGCTGCTCGACATGACCCAAGTAGCCAAAGGCATCTTGGGCGCCGAACGCATCAGACACCGACAAATCCAGGAACTCCTCCACCTGACGACTCGCGTCCTCAAGTTCACCGTATGCCTCAAACAGAGTCCCGCACAACTGCGGCAATGGACTTGCCCCATCCTGCAAGGCCAACAAGTTCTGCGCCACAGCATCGAGAACCGATCGCTCCGGCTGCAGCGAGCCAGGTAGCAACCGCACGATTAGCTTGCGGATCTCGCGCAGTTGTTGCAGCGATCGATCGATTTCGGCCCAGTCCGCGAGCCCGTCGCGCCAATCGCTGGCTAATCCCTGCATCGCAACCCTGCATGCTTGCAGTTGTTGCTCTTCGTCACGCACGCGCATCGCCACGTCAAGGTCATCGCGAATCGAGACAGCGGACTTCAAGGCTGCCGTAGCGACACCTGCCAGCACGGGCTTATGCGCCCGCAACCGCCACCAACGGAACAACACAAACGACTCAGCGTGCAGTCGGTAGCTCGCTGCCAACGTACCAAGGTCAAGTGCTAGCAGATCACGTCGCCATCGCGGGTCCAGCTGTTCCCAGAGGTCATCGCGGCGGCGGCCAAAGGTAATCGCGCGCTCGAGATCTTGGTCGAACTCGCGCCAGTTGCTCAACTCCAACCATGCCGCTGGCGGCAATGACGGCGCTTGCAAAGCACGTAGCAGTTCCATCAGCGTCGCCAGCTGCGCCGCCGACGGCCCACCAGTTTCGCCATTAGGTTGCTCGTCGAAGGCCGAGGACAAACCGAGCGTTGTCACCACAGGATCCAGCGCCGCTCGCATCGCCAGTACAGCTGCGTGCAATCGCTCGGCCATGGGCACCGCGTCGCGTTCGACTGCGGGTGTCCAATCGCCGCGCTGCACGCCCCACCACGGCGCTTGATCAGGCACACCAAAGCGACCTGACACAACAATCAACGACTCAAGCGCCTGCTGTGCATGCGTAACATCCGCGGCTCTGCCGGCGAGTAATTCGGGTAACGGCAAACGCACAGCATCACGCAAATGCACCAAACTCGACATCGCTTGATGCACCGACCAGCCATGCTCGCGCCGTTTATGGAGCGACAAAACAAAGTCGTTTAACGCAGCACGCTCAGTATCCAGGTCATCCGCAACTTGCTGCCAGTCAGCCGGCGCCCGGCGCTGCCCGATTTCTAGCGTGGCACGTAGCTGCTCAAGAACCGCCTTCGGACCACTCTTGCTCGAATGTAGCTCTAAGCAGAACGGGCCAAGGCCGACGTCCGCCAAGCGTTGATAAACGACCTCTAGTGCTGCCCGCTTTTCGGCAACAAACAACACGCGCTTGCCGTTAGCGAGACTCTGTGCGATCAGATTAGTAATCGTCTGTGACTTGCCGGTACCTGGTGGGCCTTCAAGGACAAACGATCTACCAAGAGACCCCGCCATAACCGCAGACAACTGCGAACTGTCCGCATCCTTCGGACAAAACACGTCCTCCGGATGCAGGTCATCGAGTTCGTCTCGCGCGTATTCAGGCACATCCTGCGCCAACGCAGCACCGGGTGCATCCACGAGATGTTTCAGCACACTACTCTGTAGCAACTCGTCACGATTTTTGAGATCGAGCCACATCAGATACTTCGTGAAGGAGAAGAACCCAACACAAGCAACGTCTTCAACCTCCCACCGCGGCATCGCCAACGCCGTGCGACGGAAAATGTCGAGCACTGCACTCACATCAATGCCGTTCTCATCGCCCGGAAGTTGCTCACCAATCGGCACGGTCATCTCGAAGTCTCGTTCGAGCATCTGAAGCAGTGTCGTATTGATGCGTGCCTCAGCATCATCCATCACAAAGCGGAAGCCTTCTTGCACCGACAACCGCTCGATCACGATAGGCACCAATAGCAACGGTGCGCGGCGAGGCCGCTGCGAATCATTACTCTCAAACCACCGTAGATAGCCGATTGCCAGATACAGTGTATTGGCGCCACTCTCTTCTAGAGACGTGCGCGCGTGCCGGAAGATCTCGATCAATCGCGCATCGAGGTTTTCTTCATCGAAATCACAACGCCAACGACCAGCGCGAAGCTCCTTCTGTAGGTACTCCGCCATGAGATCCTGACCTGATCGCTGCTCCTCGAGCGCTAAGTCACGGGGATCTTTAGCGTCACCGATACTCGGTTTGCCATGCATCCGCATGCGTGCGCCAGACTGCAACCGGTCTTCGACAGCGCTCAGGTCGTGCGCACACAAGCGAACAGTCTTCTTGGTCTCAACGAAGTTCAGTAAGCGATTGAACATCGACAGATCGAGCAACTTCTGCTGCCAATGCTCGAGTCGGTCCTTAGGCGCAGAATGCGAGATCACCAGCGGATCAACTACCGGCTGCGAAGGCACAGCATCGTCACTGCCTGTTGCCATCACCTGTGGCAATTCACCCACGACCGCTTCATAGGTTGACGTGCGAACTGGCAAAGGTCGGATACCCGTCCGCCTCGCTGCGGTCACATCAAGTGCGACACGGAACTGCTTCTCATCTTGCAACCGCTGTTCGGCGGCGGCCACGGCTCGCGCATGCGACTGAGTCGGCAATACACACGCCATCGTGCTTTCGAGCACCGCAACAGTGCCCGCGGCGACCGCCTTACGCATCTCGATCCCCGGACCAATCACCACCTTTTCCCGGTCCTCTTGGCCCAACCAAACGCCAACAAACGCGTGGCTATTTTGCACGACGAGGATCGCTTGCAGACCGATGTGCTCAAGCACCGCTGCGTAGAGCAATGTCAAGTCGAGACAAGTCGCTAGACGCTCCCCAACGACCTGCTCCGGCATGCGGACCTTCTGACCCACGCCCTCAAAACTAGGCGGTGAGCTGACGTAACGAATGCCAATGGCACAGATCGCATCGTGAACAGCACCCAACATTGCGCGAACACGGCTAGCGTCACCACTTTGATAGCCATTCAACGCAGCATCGCCCGTGACCTGCTCAAGACGCTGGGCCACCGCATGCAGCACCGGCGTCAACGCCGGGTGGTTCGGCATCACAAAGGCAGTCAACAACGCAGGCATATCCTGCAATCCAGGCCACTCGTTGTAAGCGAGCACCACAATAGCCCGCACCTCTCGCAACACTTGCTCACCGCCACAGGTCACCGTGACAACTAGGTCAGCCCGCGAACGTTCGATTTGGTTGGCCAATACCTCTGCGGGCAACGACAGGTCCGGCACCTGAAGCTCACGCCGTTCGCCAACCTGCAATTCGTCCAGAAGCACCTCACTGGCAGCAACGAATCCCAACACCTCAATCTTCAGCCGCAAATCCCGCAACGGTTGCTCGCCATCATTTCGAAGGGCAACGCCATGCAACCACGGCACCGCACACTGCTGCATCGCAAATGACAGCTTCTCTGCGTGCTGGATCTCGAGGGTCAGACTAGGACTGCTCACGCACCACAACTTAGGAAGGACACGAGGCTCGCTCTACTGCCAAGCGCCAAAAGCTCTGCAGAGCGACGCCTTCCGATCCGCCTCACGCGAAGAAACTCAGACGGGGTGCGGCAGGATTGCCCACATTCGGGCTGTTGTGAATCTCAACACCATGCGTCCACAACCGCAAAACCTGCGTCAGCACTACCTCAGCAGAGGACGCAAGGCCACAGTCACGGCCTCAGCCTGCCGCATCATGCCAAGATCGTTCGGGTGCGAACCATCGGTCGCGCCCTCGCTATCAGTACCAAGCAAGTTGTCGCCCTCCAGGTAATGCAGCGATTTCACCCCATCCTTTCGGAGCGCATCGAACGCATCGCGCAAGGCCTTACGCCGCCGCACGTGATCGGCATTCCTAGCCTTATGGAACCAGGCGTTGGTAAAGCTACGGTCTTCAATCAACAAGATTGGCGTGTGCTTGCGAGCAGCTCGCAATTGTCGGATCAGCGGCTGAGTACGCTTCGCGACCTGCTCAGGCGTCATGTTCGGCAAGCAATCGATAACATAGACGCTGGCGTCTAACTCAGCGAGATACTGGCCGACCTCAAGCTCCATACGGCCATTGCCCGAGAACCCAAAGTTCATCACTTCGCGATCAAGCGCACGGCCAACGATCGACGGCCACGCCATACCAGGTCGCGACGAACATGCACCATGCATGATCGATGTTCCGTAGCACACGATCGGCTTCTGTTTTGCCCCACGCGCCGGCAACGGTTTAAGCGCAGACCCCTCGAGTGTGCCGATTTCAAACTTGTCGACGCCGTTGTAGAGCGGCAGATAGATCTGGAACTCGCGCTTCTCGGAACTCGGTTGATTCACAAAGAACCGCTTGGCTACGTCCTGCTTGCTAGGGCGCGTGACATCAATCCAGCGCCACTGTTTGCCATCGCGGCCATAAAGGTCTGCACCACTAACCCCAGTAGGCGGCATGTGCGCCATACCGAGCCTGGCATTCGTCAATCGATAGCGAACGTGCAATTCGGGACTGTTGGTGGCAAAGCGCACCAACATTCCAGCGCTGTGGCGAGACAACCCCCACACGGCATCCCGCACAACCCCTTTGGCTCTGGCTGGCAAACGACCGTAGGGCTCCAAACGCTTCTCGAACGCACGACCTTCGATCGGCCAGTCGACCACGTCGGTCCAGATCAGTTTCTTCGGCGGCATCCACAGAGCTGGCTCGCTTCCGGGCAATAGCCGGCTCGCGGCAATCGCGGATCCCAAGGCAACAAATGAGCGGCGCGTCAGGTTCGACATGCAGGCAGCATACTCTAACTCACCCAGAGCTCAGCGTCCGGCCTGCTGCTTCCAGTCACGCCACAGCCACCGCAAGCTATCGGGCAGGATTGCGCCACCGTGCTTGCCGTTGTGACCACCATCGCCCCAAACAGCCTTGTGGTCATAACCTGCCCACGCAAGTGCCGCCGCCATCTGTTGGTTGGCGAGAAACCAACTGCCGTGTGCGTTATTAAGGTCGTTCTTGCCGTCCTGCAAGAACACGCGAATCGGCAAGACCTTCTTTTCGAGCTGCTTGGTCTTACGAATTAACGCGGGGTAATTGTGGCCGCCGGCCACCCGCGATTTGCCATGCGCAATATTGGTAAAGCTGCCCACATGGCTCAGCACCTTACGGAACACTTCTGGTCGCTGCCACGCCGCAGTAAACGCACAGATGCCGCCTGAGCTAATGCCACAGATTGCCCGGTTGTGAGCGCTATCAGTGAGTTTCAGTGACTCCCCCACTGCCGGCAGGATCTCATCGATCAGCATGCGCACATACTGATCACTAAGGCGGTCGTATTCAAAACTGCGGTTGCTTGGCTTAGCGCCCCAGCCACGCTTGACAGGCAGTGCATCGGCCTTGTGACCCGGGTTGAGAAAGATGCCAATGGTGATCGGCATCGCCCCAGCGGCAATCAGATTGTCGAACACAATCGGCACACGAAAATCGCCATTGTCACGGACATACGTGTGACCGTCCTGAAAGACCATGACCGCAGCCTTCACCTTGCCGTCATATTGCTTCGGCACGTAGACCCAATACCGGCGGATCGTGTTTGGAAAGACCGCACTACGCCAAACGTGCTCGGTCACCTTGCCACGCGGGACACCTGCTTGCCGTTCGGACGCTGGGTCGCGCTTATAGGACTCCTGAGCACAAAGGCTCGATGTCAGCAAGGTGCAGATGATCGTGACAAGCATGCGCGCAGCCATAAAGGTGATCCTAGCAGCCAGACTCTCCAACCACTGCCAGTTCCCGTTCTCTATCTGGCAAGTCAGCGCGTCCTGGCTAAGCTCGCGTGCATGTCAGAACAAAAGAAGATCGTTGTCTACAGCGGCGCTGGTTGAGGCGCGTGCACGCAGGTGAAGGACTACCTCACCGGCAAGAACCTCGAGTTCGAGGTCAAAGACATCCATTCCGACTCCACGGCCCAAGATGAAATGGCAGAGATGGGCATGATGTCTATTCCCGTCACGGTAGTAGATGGTGGCGACCCAATAATCGGCGCCAACTTCAAGCAGATCGACGCGGCAATCGCCTAACGAGAGCTACAACAGCTTCTGGCCGCGACTTCCGGCGTGCGGCGGCGAAAGAAACTAGTTCGTCGCCCGCCGGTCGAGGTGCGCATAGCCACCGTCGACAAACAGTATTTGCCCCGTCGTGTGCGACGATCGCATAGACGCCAAGAACACCACTGTGTTGGCGATCTCTTCGACCGTCGTAAACCGCGCACCAAGTGGAACCGAACGTTCAATGCGCTGCTTTTCGGCAGCCGGATCTACCTGGCCCTGCAACCACGATTCATATAGCGGCGTCCACACCTCTGCAGGCAACACCGCATTTACGCGAATCGACTTCGGGGCCAATTCTAGCGCCCATTCGCGCGTCAACGCCAATACACCACCCTTTGCCGCGGCATAACCAGACGTGCCGCCTTGACCGGTGACGGCAACCTTCGAACCGACATTGATGATCGCACCGGCACTGCGCTCGAGGTGCGGCTGCGCAAAATGCGCCATCGTGTAGTAGTGCCCTAGGTTCGCCTGCAATGACTTCGTGAATGCCGCAGGTCCGGCATCGAGGCCAACACTGTCGTTGCATCCAGCGTTATTAACCAACACATCCAACGAACCAAACTGCTCGACTGCTTCGTCTACCGCACGGCGACAGACCTCCGGTTCGCTCAAATCACCGCGGCACGAACGTATCTCAGCGCACTCGTCAGGACTGGCTTCTCGATCCACACAAACGATTCGTGCGCCCTCATCACGGAACATCTTCACCAATGCCCGCCCAATGCCGCTGCTGCCACCAGTGATAAGAACGACCTTGTGGTGGAGTTCGAGGTTCATGATCTGATGTATTCGAGCGGTGCAACGCCAAGGAAGCCAACGCCGTTGACCGCCTTCCACATAGAGCGGGCAAACACTCAAACTCCGCCGCCGAATCGTTGCGCTTGCGACGATCACGGCTGTGCCCTCGGTTTCCGCGACCACCCGTCCCGCCGCCACTGTATTACGTCATGGCGGAATACCTGCAGAAGTGCCCCATCGCGCCGTCGACTTCGGCACATTCACCACAAACATGCACTATAATGCCTATTTGGAAGAGTGAAATATGCGCTATCTTGCTTGCGAGCAAGGAAGCTGAAGGCGAGACTGGTCGCACTCCGACTTAGGCTCTCTCATCGCAGGCTGCATGACCGACTTCAACCGACACCCCGACAGCTACCACCACTGGGAGCTTCAAATCGATGGCGACATCGCGCACCTGCGCATGAACGTCAACTCCGACTTTCCGTTCAAGGAAGGCTACGAGCTTAAGCTCAACAGCTACGACCTTGGCGTCGACATGGAGCTCGCCGACGCGGTTTCGCGCCTGCGGTTTGAGCACCCGTCGGTAAAGACTCTAGTCGTGGGCAGTGGCCAAGAGCGTGCATTCTGCGCTGGCGCCAACATCCTGATGCTGAAGAGCAGCACGCACCCGTTCAAAGTGAACTTCTGCAAGTTTACGAACGAGACGCGCCTGAGCCTCGAGGACTACAGCCAAAACTCGGGGGTCAAGTCGATCTGTGCGATCAACGCAGCCTGCGCCGGCGGTGGTTACGAACTCGCACTCGCGTGTGATGAGATCCACCTCGTCAACGACAACAACTCGGCTGTGTCACTACCAGAAGTGCCGCTCCTCGGCGTTCTGCCAGGTACTGGTGGCCTGACGCGCATCGTCGACAAGCGCAAGGTGCGCCGTGACCTCGCCGATGTGTTCTGCACAATGGCCGAAGGCCTGCGCGGCAAGAAGGCACTCAAGTGGAACTTCGTCGACGCCATCTGGCCAAAGTCAAAGTTCCACGCAGCGATCGAGACACGCGCAAAGGAACTCGCCGCTGAGTCAACGCGTGCGACTGGCAACGGCATCAAGCTCGACCCAATCAACGCCGAAAAAACCGACACCGGATATTCTTACGAACACGTCCAAGTGGTTGTCGAAGGCGAGAAGCGCCTGGCGACAATCACAATCAACGGACCATCCGGCGATCAGCCGAAAGACGGTGCTGGCTACGAAGCCGCTGGCTGCAATGCCTGGGCCATCAAGGCATGGCGCGAGCTTGATGATGCGCTACTGCAACTGCGCTTCGACCACGAAGAGTGCGGCCTGATCGTGCTACAAACCCGTGGCAACCGCGAAGAGTTGGTCCAAGTCGAAAAGGACCTCGTTGCCAATAAGGACCACTGGCTCTGCAACGAGATCATCCTGCTAATGGCGCGCGTCTGCCGTCGATTCGACCTGATGGCCCGCTCGACCTATGCAATGGTAGACGAAGAAGCATGCGCTGCCGGCGCATTCCTCGAGTTGTCAATGTCGAGCGACCGCATCTACGCCTACGACGGAGACAAGACCGAAATGATCGTTGGTCCGCTCAGCGATGGGGCGCTACCCATGAGCCACGGCCTGACGCGCTTGCACAACCGCTTCCTCGCGACACCCGAGCAAGCAGACAAGCTCGCCAAGGAAGCTCCAACGATGATCGCACCTGAAATCGAGGAGCATGGCATGTGCACCTACCTGCTCGACCCGGTTGACTGGGAAGACGACATTCGCATCGCGCTCGAAGAGCGCGTCTCGATGTCGCCTGACGCCCTCACCGGCATGGAAGCATCACTGCGCTTCGGCGGAGCCGAGAACTGCGACAGCAAGATTTTCGGCCGCTTGAGTGCGTGGCAAAACTGGATCTTCATCCGCCCGAACGCCACCGGCGACACGGGAGCATTGGCGCGCTACGGCGCACCTGAAGGTGCCCAGTTTGACTGGAGAAGGACTTAATCACCATGAGCAACGTCGACCTAGAAGCCAAGATCCCCAACAACGTCGGACTCCGCGACAACAAGCGCCTCACCATGGCGCTTGAGAAGTGGCAGCCCAAGTTCATCGAGTGGTGGAAGAGCACCGGCCCATCGGACTTCAACCAGCACGACATCTACCTGCGCACCGCAGTCGGCGTCGGCAAAGGTGGCTGGGCTCACTACGACTACGTGAAGATGCCGGACTACCGCTGGGGAATCTTCCTCGCGGACAGCCCCGCTGATCGCAAGATCCACTTCGGCGACAACACAGGCAATGACTGCTGGCAAGACGTTCCGGGCGAGCACCGCAATCGCTTGCGCCGCCTAATTGTGACCCAAGGCGACACTGAGCCGGCCTCCGTTGAGCAACAACGGATGCTCGGCCATTGCTGCCCATCGCTCTACGATCTGCGCTCGTTGTTCCAAGTCAACGTCGAGGAAGGACGCCACCTGTGGGCGATGGTCTACCTGCTGCAAACGCACTTCGGGGCGGACGGCCGTGAAGAAGCCGAAGCATTGCTGGAGCGACACAGCGGTGACGAAGACAACCCGCGCATCCTCGAGGCATTCAACTACTCCGTCGACAACTGGCTCGACTTCTTCTGCTTCACGGCCTTCATGGATCGTGATGGCAAATACCAGTTGGCATCGCTCGCTGAATCGAGCTTCGACCCACTAGCACGAACAACGCAGTTCATGCTCGCCGAAGAGGCTTACCACCTGCAAACCGGTGAGAACGGCGTTGGCCGCATCATCAAGCGCACCGGTGAATTGATGGCCGAAGGCAAGGATCCAGCATCCGTCGGCGCCATTCCGCTCGACATCATTCAGCGATACGTGAACTTCTGGTTCACCGGATCGATGGACCTGTTCGGCGGTGAAGACTCAACCAACGCAGCGGAAGCATTCGCCATGGGCCTGAAGGGCCGCTACCGCGAGAGCGATGGCATCTACAAGGATCCGCTGGCACTCAACGTTGGCTACAACCTCGAAGTGCCCAACGATGACGGCAAAGTAGAGACCAAGGAAATCCCGCTTCGCCGCGCGATGAACTCGGTTCTACAAGACGCCTACGTCGCCGACTGCACACGTATCGTCAGCCGCTGGAACCGCGACCTGAAGAAGCTCGGCATCGAGCAAACAATCACGCTCCCTAACCGCAAGTTCAACCGTAACCAGGGCATCTACGCGGGCCACCGCTTCAACCCTGAAGGCGAATCCATCGACGAAGCGACCTGGACCAAGATGCACACGAGCTGGTTGCCGACCGCAGCCAACCGTGATTACGTAACGTCCTGCATGGTGAAGGTCACCGAGCCGGGCAAGTTCGCAAACTACATCGCACCCCCGCTGAAAGGTCCAAACGATCAGCCCGTCGATTACCAATACGTCAAGTTCCACTAGTTCGGCACACCAGAGAATCGAGCGACCCGGGCTACTCCTGACGTCGCGATCGACTCGATGTGCCGCGTGAATGCTTGCACTAGTGGCAGGCTGTAGCGATTCTCGGCTTCGCATAATCGAAGCCAGCAGACCTATCTGCCACGCAATTAAGACCCCCCGATGACCAACCGACTCTGTTACGTCTGCGAAGGCGGCGACTGCACCGAACAAGGCAGTGGCGATCTATTCGACAAACTACGCGACCTCGTCAAGGAGTTTGATCCCGACGAAGAGCGCATCAAGATCCGTCGCTACCCGTGCTTCGGCGCGTGCGAGCAGGGCATCAACGTCACGCTGTATCCCGACAAAGTGTTCTACAGCGAAGTGACAGAAGATGACCTGACTGAGATCGTCAAACACATCAAGGGTGAAGGCGGAGCAGTAGATCGGCTAACGGGCAAGTGCGAGCCAGATGTCGAACAGATCATCTGGGACATGCTCGACAGCCCCTACTAACAGCGGGCGCCCCACGCTCGGCATGTTCATTTCTTAGTCGGCGACATCTTCTGCTGCGAGCCCGCTCCAGGCTCTTCCTCTGCCCTGGAGGGATAAGGGGCCGGCAACTCGAGCATTCCCTTACGGAATGCGTGCACGAACAGCCGAAAGCCGCGCTCGTAGTCTTCAACACCTAGCTCAACGCCTTGAGCCTTGAGGTAGGCGTCATTGAGCTTGGATGCAACTTGTGAGACAGCCTCAACCCGATACTCACGATTGACGTCGGCCAGCGCCTCTAGGTCATCGCGCGCACGCTGCGGCAGATTGCGATACAACCAGTTGTTATCGGAATTGCTGGGCCCATTCATCGCGTACCGCAGCATCGACAAGGCAGTGCTGTAGCGAGCCAATGAATCGTCTGCACGTACACCGGCGACAAAGCTGACCAGATTGGCATCTGCCTCCCCACAGTATCCGAGCACGTGCGCCAACTCGTGACCGCCGATCGCTAGGCGCATGGGCAACGGCAATGCTGCGTCGACATTGGCCTCTAGAGTGAATGGATAACAAACGCCGTAGATGCCGATGGCGATGAAAAGTCCCTCGGGCGGGTGCTTTAAGCATCTCGGCAGAGCAGGAGTCCATCCTTCAAACTCCATCACCAAGTCCCGCGACTCCCTTGCGATCTGCGCAAACGCAGCGACTTCATCAATCGAATCGCCCTCTTTTGGAGCATCGCGTCGCACGACTGCCAACAACCGCAGACCAACATCGCGAACGTGTTCATACTCGACTTGCTCATCTAGCAAGCGCCAACGCTCTTCGATTGGGACGCGGCGATAGCCGATGCCCCACATCAACAGGAAGGCCGCCGCGGTATAAAGCAACACGCGTAGAAACCGTAGCAAGCCGGAGAGACCCAAGGATCCACGCGACAAGCCGCGTTGGCGACCACGGCGCCAGCGACTTACCGCAAGTAACGGCCATACGATCGGCAGCAACAGCAACACCGTCAGAGTCAAAGGCCAGGAGACAAATCCAGTCACCGGCACTACGGCATTCTGAATCCAAGGAAACACGCCTTGGCAATATCCGGCTTCCACCCATGCCGGAGGCAGCGTCAGACTGAGCGCCACCACGAGGCTGGCCCCAATCGCCCACCATGCACGCCGCTTCTTAGGCTGTTCGCTCGTCACGACGACAGCGTAGACCAGAGAAGCTAACGCTGCACGGAACCGAATCTGTCGATTGCATCGAGGTGTGCCCCTCCATGATCCGAGCGACGCCGACGCTCGCATTCACACTGCATCAAGACCTGCTTCTCGGGCCGCTGGGCATACACCGAGCGAAGCACGCCAGCAGTCAGAGGGCGCGGGGCGTGCGCTGTGATCGCCTGCGACGATCACGCGCTACACCTGCTCTGCGCAGGAGGGCGCGAGCCAAGATAGCCCACGCTCTCTTCTCTCTACGAACGGACAGTTCGAGCTACTTGCTCGAGCCCATCAGTTCGCCGACGAGATCCTTCTCTTCGTAGATCTTGGTCAGAGCCTCGATCATGATCGCGGTATGCACGCTGACCGTGCGGTTGATCTCTTCATCAAACCAATAGTTACCCGGCAGCGACTCGATGTTGCCATCGAAGACGAGACCGACAACCTTGCCGTCGCGACTCAGCACCGGACTACCGGAGTTACCACCGATGATGTCACACGTACAAACGAAGTTGTACGGCGTATTCCAATCCATCTTGCCCTTGGCGTCGAGCCACTGCTTGGGCAGATCGAACGGGTGCTCGTTATCGAACGCGGCGTTGCGCTCGTAGAGGCCGTGCACCGTGGTCTTCGGCGAGACCTTGGTCGTGCCAGCTTCGTAGCCTTTAACGGTGCCATAGGTCAGACGCAGCGTGAACGTTGCGTCCGGGTAGTTGGCCGCGCCATACGCTTCGAAACGTGCCTTGTTGATGGTCGTCTTGGCTTCGTCACAGGCCTTGGCGGACTTAGCCATATCACCACGCATGCGCTGGAAGTCCACTCGTGCACCGGTGTGCTTCGCCTTCAACGTTTCCATCTCGGCGGCG
>Ga0315331_10001367_pt1 | contig 18208 bp, 12 predicted proteins | sample M160m34915metaG_FD_203456 | JGI IMG/M metagenome (GOLD analysis project Ga0315331, IMG submission 203456) | Ammonia-oxidizing marine archaeal communities from Monterey Bay, California, United States - M1 60m 34915 | ecosystem: Environmental > Aquatic > Marine > Intertidal zone | place: USA...
GTGGCCACCGCTGCTTAGGAAGCCGCGCATTCGGTACCTGCAAGAGGAACGCCGAGAGAACTTCACGCAACATCGGGTGCATGTCGAAGTGGCTGACGGCGACCAGTTCGCGGAAGGACATCTGCTGATTCCGGACGGAGACGGACCATTCCCCGCCGTACTTGTCCCGTTCTACGACTCGGAGACCAGTGTCGGACTGGGGGCGAAAGGCGACGGGACACACGACTACGGGCTGCAACTGGCACGACGCGGATTCGTCACGCTGTCGATCGGCACGCCCGGTTCGATCGAGTACCCGGAGAAACGCACGCGTGAGCTGCTGACGGAAATCGGTGAGCAACGCAAACAACAGCCGCTGTCGTTTCTCGCCCTTGTCGCGGCAAACAGTCACACGGCCCTCGCGCAGCTTCCGCAGGTCGATGGAGATCGGATCGGCATCGTCGGCCTGTCTTACGGGGGCAAGTGGTCAATGTTTGCATCGTGCCTCTACGACAAGTTCGCGTGCGCCGTGTGGTCCGATCCGGGTATCGTGTTCAACGAGGAGAATGGCAACGTTAACTACTGGGAACCGTGGTACCTGGGATACGAAACTGGCATCCGCCGTCCGCCTGGAATTCCCAATGCCGATCGGCCGCGGACTGGCCTGTATCGCCAGCTGATTGAATCCGGGCGTAACCTCAACGACCTGCACTCGCTGATCTGTCCGAGACCGGTTCTACTGGCCGGTGGAACGGAAGACCCACCGGAGAACTGGAGGGCTCTGAATCATCTCGTTGCGATCAATCGGATACTCGGCCATAGAGACAGAGTCGCGATGACTCATCGTCCCACACACATTCCCACTGCGGAAGCGCTGGAACGGACACTCCAGTTTCTGCAGTTTCATCTGTCGGAATAAGCGGCCCTTGTTCTAGATTGATCGCAGCATCACGAGCAAAGTCGTAAACGGACCGCTGAAGGATGCAGACGTCGAGCGTCGTCGGTGGGGGAAAGGAACAGAGCCATGATGAATCGAAGAGAGGCCATTCAGGGGCTGGCTGCGGGCGTTGTCGTTGCGGGAGTCAGATCCTCTGCATCGGCTCGCTCAAGCAGTGAATTGATCTCGATTGGGGCGGTCGGGTGCGGTGGTCGCGGTCGGGATCATGCAAAGTTACTGGCCGGGCGCAACGACGTTCGGATTTCGTGGGTCTGCGATCCCGACCGAAATCGAGCAGAGCAGGCGGCAGCCGAAGTGGAGAAAGTCGGCGGGAAGAAGCCGGCCATTGTGCAGGACATCCGTCGTGTTCTTGATGACTCGAACGTGGACGCGATTACGGTTGCGACTCCGGATCACTGGCATGCCCCAGCGACCATTCTGGCGTGCGATGCCGGCAAGCACGTCTATGTCGAAAAGCCGTGTTCGCACAACGTGCGTGAAGGCCGGCTGATGATCGAAGCCGCTCGGAAACACAATCGAGTTGTCCAGGTCGGCACTCAGGCCCGGAATTCCAGGCATGTCCGCCGGGCGATGCAGCTTTTGCAGGAAGGCGCGATCGGTGACGTGCTGGTCGCTAAAGCGTGGGACAGTCAGCGGCGGAGAAACATTGGACATGGCCGTCCCGGAAAACCGCCGGCCCATCTGAATTACGACCTCTGGCTCGGGCCGGCACCTTACGAGCCGTTTCACGCAAACCGTCTGCACTACAACTGGCACTGGAGATTTGCGTACGGCACCGGCGACCTGGGCAACGACGGCGTCCATGAACTCGACCTCGCCCGCTGGGGGCTGGGAGTTGACGATCAGCATCCGGAATCGGTTACGGCCAGCGGTGCCAAACTGTTCTTTGACGATGATCAGCAATTCCCGGATACACAGAACGTGACGCTGGACTACGCGCCGGTCGGAGACAACGGACGGCGCCGACAACTGATCTTCGAACTGCGAATCTGGACGCCCTATCGAATGGAAGGTTACGAAAACGGAAACGCCTTCTATGGAACAAAAGGATTCCTGCTGCTCGGCAAGAACGACAACTTCAGGCTATACGGCGAACGCAACACACTGATCGAAGAGACGCCCGCCGACGGAACCAACACGGAGAACACACTGATTCACCATGCCGATTTCGTGGACTGCATTCGCAATGGCAAACGACCGCAAGCCGACATCGAAGTCGGACACGGGGGCGCTACGGCATGTCATCTTGGGAACATCGCGTCGCGTCTTAAGCGGACGCTGTTCTTCGACAGTGAGACCGAAACATTTATCGGCGACGACGAGGCAGACAAACTCCTGACACGCAGCTATCGCGACGGACACTGGGCAAGTCTGGCGTGACGCATTTTCAGGATGAAATGCCCCTGAGCTCGTAATCCGAAACGCAAGCGTTTCGAGGGACTGAAAAACAAGGATGCACACGATGAGCGGAAAACTCCTGAAAGAAAAACTCAAAGCAGGTGAAACGGTCTACGGAACGATGTTCGCACACGCACTCGACCCGGCGATTGTGAAATGGCTGCCCGAGGGCACTCTCGACTTCGTCATCGTGTCCCCAGAACACACGGCCTACGATCTGGCCGAGTTTCTTCCGGTTCGACACGCTCTTGAGGCCAAAGGCATCGCCTGCATCGCGCGTACTCACGGACGGGATATGGCCGACGTAGCCAAAGTCTGCGACACGTATGATGGAGTCGTTGTGCCGTATGTCGAGGACTTCGAAGAGGCGAAACGGCTGGCTGCCGCGGCTGTGTACCGTCCTCTGAAGGGAAAGGTTCTGGAACGCGTACTGGCAACCGGTCAATGGCCGAGCGAAAAGACTCAGCAGTACATATCAGAGAAGAACGCCGACACGATTTTCATTCCGATGATCGAATCCGTTCCCGCCGTCGAAAACCTGGATGCAATCTGTTCCATTCCAGGGGTCGATGCCGTCTTCGTCGGCCCTGGCGATCTGACGGCAAACATGGGCATTCCGAAGGAATACGACCACCCGGACCTGGTGGCCACAATCCGCAGGATCATCAAGACCGCAGCAAAGCACGACGTCGCAGCGGGAAGCTGGTTCGGAACGACCGAGCAGGCACTGCGCACAATCCGTGACGGCGCGCGACTGGTAGTCTATGGAAACGACGGATTGCTGATGCAACAGGCAATGAACCGCATCTTTCCGCAACTGCAGCGGGGGTGATGAGCTGTTGCTGTCACCAGTCACTATCGGCAAACAGGCACGGTTTCCGTAAACGACGCAACGATTGGAGCTTCCTAACCGCTTGTCGATAAGCTGGGAGTAGAGCCTGAGGTTGTTAGCTTCATCGACATAAAAATGCGAAAAGCGTTTCTGTCCCAGTTGACGGTAAAGTAGCCATGATCGACAGATTGGCCGCTACATTCAGGAATCCTGGAACGTCCAGCTAAACTCATCAAAGGACCAACGATGAAGAAACTTCTCACGATTGCCCTGTTGCTCGTTTGCAATGCGGACGGCGTCAGCGCTGACGAAGCGACCTGGAAAGCGGGCACTGCAAAAACTGTCATCACACCGGATCAACCGTTGTGGATGGCAGGTTACGGAGGACGGAATCATCCCGCTGAAGGCAAGCTGCACGACCTCTGGATCCGAGTCGTTGCGTTGCAGGCCGCAGACGGCCACACCGGCGTTATTCTCAGCAGCGACACACTGGGTATTCCGCAGTCGATTTACAACAACACGTGTGATTCGCTCAAAGAGAAATTCGATCTGGAACGCAGTCAGATCATGCTGCACAGTTCGCACACTCACTGTGGCCCCGTTCTGCGCGGCGCACTGCATGACGTTTATCCGCTCGACGATGAACAACGCCGGATGATCGATAAGTATTCAGACGATCTGGAAAAGAAGATCGTCGACACTGTTGGGAAAGCTCTGGCAAATCTGGTTCCCGCAAAGGTCTCGGGTGGTCAGGGAATCGCAACGTTTGCTGTGAACCGGCGAAACAACATCGAAGGTGAAGTGCCCAGACTGCGTCTGGCGAATTCGTTGAAGGGGCCTGTCGATCACGCGGTGCCGGTGCTGTCCGTTCGGTCAATGGACGACAAATTGATGGCGGTCGTTTTCGGTTACGCCTGTCACAATACAAATCTGAGCTTCTATCAGTGGTGTGGTGATTACGCCGGATTCGCTCAGTACGCACTGGAAGAAGTGCACCAGGATGCCGTTGCTATGTTCTATATGGGCTGCGGCGCCGATCAGAATCCGTTACCTCGGCGGACTGTTGAACTGGCTCGCGGTTATGGCCTGCGTCTTGCTGCGGCCGTGGAGCGTGTTCTTGCTGAACCGATGCAGGCGTTTGAACCGGGTCTGAAAACTGAACTGGAGCTGGTCACGTTGAATCTTGGCAAAGAGCCGACTCGCGAAACCTTGTCCGCGATTGCGTCTGCTGGGACGTCCTACAAAAGTCGCTGGGCTGCTCGTCTGCTGAAGGATGTGGAAAGCGGGAAGCCATTGGAGCGTACGTATCCTTATCCACTGCAGATCTGGAAACTCGGGCAGAAGCAGCTTTGGATTACGATGGGCGGCGAAGTCGTTGTCGACTATTCACTCGGATTTAAGAAAAAGTACGGTGACGATGTGTGGGTGGCGGGCTATTGCAACGACGTGATGGCCTATATTCCATCATTGCGAGTTCTTGACGAAGACGTTCCACCACGGAAATCGAGTCGCTGGGGATACGAAGGCAACACATCCATGATGGTTTACGGTCGGGGTGCCCAGCGCTGGGCAGATGACGTCGAAGAGATCATTGCCGCCAGTGTGAAAGGCATGATGAAGCGGCTGGCCAGCGCGGTGACCGTGCCGTGAGCGGCATATATCAGCACGTTTGAGTGATGCTGGAAGCAGCTCCAGGGGCGGCTGTTTAATTGCCCACTCGGTCATGCAGAATGTGGCAGCCTTGAAGTCGGTCCTGACTGAATCTGCCAAACAGGATCCGCAGCGAAAGGAATTGAGCTGAGCCTGTCCGGCCCACTGAACTTCCTCTCAAAAACCGGTAAACACGACGCGGCGTATGTCCCCGCGATCATCGGCCTATCCCGTATCGTTTGCCGGCGGGCGACTCAGGTTACTCGATCACGCACCACAACGTCTTACCCCGAAATACGGTAGCGTTGGATTGCTCCGTTGTCGGTCGATACTGAGCCGAGTAATTTGCAGGTCGATGTCAGTCGCGGTCAGAGGATGAATCAATGAAAAATGAAATCAAGGTTCTGAGTGTCGGTGCAGGATTTATGGGTTCTCTTCACGCCAAAGCCTACGACAGAATCGACGGCGTCCGGAACGTCGGGATCGTGACGAGAAACTACGGCAGTTCCGAACAGCTTGCCAGCGAACTGGCTGGCGACGTGCCACGCTTTACGGACTTTGAGGAAGCACTGGAAAAGACGTCACCAGACGCGATCGCGATCAGCACTTATACGGATTCTCACTTTCATTACGTCTCGACAGCACTGAATCGTGGTCTGCACGTATTCGTCGAAAAGCCACTGGCCGAAACGATCGAGCAATCTCAGGAGTTGTTCGATCTGGCCAACCGCGTCAATCGCAAGCTTTATGTTGGCTACATCCTCATGACTCACCCTTCGTGGAGCAGGTTCATCGAGATCGCTCATGAGCTGGGCAAGCCGCTTGCCATGCGTATGAATCTGAATCAACAAACGAAGGGCGAATTCTATGACACGCTGTTCAACATCATGCAGGTGCAGTCGCCGATCGTCGACTGCGGCGTGCACTATGTCGATATCATGTATCAGATGGCTCAGTCTCGCCCGGTGAGGGTCCACGCAATCGGATGTCGCAACTGGGATCTTGTTCCTGAGCACATCTGCAACTACGGCCAGTTGCAGGTGGAATTCGAAGACGGCTCAGTGGGGTGGTACGAAGCCGGTTGGGGGCCAATGATGAGCGAGACAGCCTACTTCGTCAAAGATGTTGTTGGACCGGCCGGAGCCGCCAGCATCGTACCGGACAAGGGACGCTCGGATGACAAGGATCACCACGTTGAGGCGAATACGATCCTGCGACACTTCGCCGAGCAGAAGAATAAGGAATTCGTCCACGATGATGAACGAATCCGGATTGACGAGCCGGATCACGAGGGACTTGCCGTTCTCGAACAGCAGGCATTCATCGACTGCATTCGAAACGAACAGGACATGTCGTCCCACCAGGATCGCGTCATGACGAGTCTGCGAATCGTTTTCGCTGCCGATCAATCGCAGAGAACCAGGTCGGTGGTCGAGCTGTAATTGTATGCCAGTGGTGCGGAGCAACTCGCCGGACGGGAAACGCTCTCACATGACAGCGTTCGTCTCGGACGACGACGGAGCATTGTGGAAAGGCAGGCTGCTGCTGGATGAACGAGAGTCGTCGTACCCCGACGGTATTCAGGCGGAAGACGGCACACTGCTCACCATCTACGACCACCAGCGTTACACACTCACTTGCGCCGGCAAGCGGGGTTGGCTCCGTGCAAATTGCCGCATTCCGCGAAGAAGACGTTCGCGCGAGCAAGCCAGTCACGGACGAGGTACGCCTTCACCAGGTCGTGACACAACTTCAGGATACGGACGACACGTCAGGAGCACTGTGAAAATGAAGACCCAACTGATAACCGCGGTCGCCGAGAAAAGAGACCCGATCGACCCGCCCCCTTTGGTCTTTTCCGTTAAGCTATGCGATAGGCCAGGAGGTCAAAGAATCAACAGGTTGCAGGATTGTGCGCAGCGGACAGCGTCGCAGCGAAATCGAAATTTCAGGCACGCGAAAGAGAGCGTTCAAAGTGGGCGGGGCAAAGGCGAAATGCAGTCAACGCACAGCATTAGCAACGAATCAGATACTGATACGAGTGAGTGGAAAAGCAAATGGCCAACGAATCGAGACTCGATGGGATTTTAAGCACGGTCACTGTGGCGACCGTGACTGCTCTGCTGTTGTTTCCGTCCGCGGCTTTCTCGGCTGACAAAGATTCAGCCCCGGTTCCACCACAATCGGCGTTGAATCTGCATTTCGCCTGTCGCGGAGACAACGATCTCTACCGGGTCATGACGGCCGATGGCTGCAAATACGCCCGTCACGCTACCGCCAGCAAAGCGGTGCAGGCGGCTCCTGAAGGTGGTGGCGTGTTGATTCTGGCCGATGGATACCCAGAGAAAACTACGAACATCACTCGAACGTCGTTGGACGTAGCCAGGGCAAAGAAGTTGCGGTTGTATATCGAATATCCGGCCCGCTCGGCGATCGACCGTCTGGAATTCGGTGAGCCGCAAAAACCGAATTGGGCGAGAACTGTGGTCGCGACAGATTTTTTCGGCAGCAAATTGGAGAAACTCAGGATCCTGCAAATCAATGACTGCCACTTCTTACCGGTTAGGTTGAAAGGTACACCTGCGCATCTGGTGTCTTCGCGCGTCGCTGGCTACGACTCGGCCGTCTACGGCCTCACGGAAGAAAGCTGGCCACTGCTGTTTGAGCACGACGTCGACCAGGGGGCCGTGCTGATCGCGACCACCAAGCTCAGTCAGTTCGTGTCAGCCCGGTATGCACCCAGCGACGACTGGGCAACTGTATGCCGCTCGATTCTCAGTTGGCTTGTGCCGGACGAGAAAGTGACGCCAATGCAATGGACGGCGACGGTTCGACCGTCCTTCGATCGCGACACAGCCCTGCCACCCAACGAAGAAGCAAAGTCGCTGAAGCGTGGCGTGAAGTGGTTCGACAATTTCCTCGTCGGAGAATCGTGGAGTGCCGACCTGGCCCAACCTTCAGACGACACTTACGGCCCGACCGACCCACGGCGTCGAACGGGACTGCCGGTCGGCGACGGCCGTCATGGCATTCTTGAGGGGCACATTTCAAAAATCTTCACTGATGGAAGTCAGCCGATGCGCTGGCTCTTGCGCGGCGACTGCAATGCCGAATCGGCGATGGCCTTTGCGCTCGGCGGCCACCTGCACAACGATCTTGATCAGCAGAAGGTGGCGGCGAATCTCATGGACTTTGTCTACTTCGACTCGGACCTGTACCAAAGCGATCCGAACAGCCCAACATACGGTTTGCTGGGGTGGTTTTCCTATCGATCCGGCCCCGACAGTTTTTGGGGTAATGATGGATCGAAGGCAATTATCGGAAGTTTCACGACGGCAGCCGCTCTGCAGAACTCGCGTTGGGATGAGCGGATTCTGACCGGCATCCTGGCAAACTTCCGCACCACCGGCCCGATGGGTTTTCGTGATGGTATGCCGCTCAGCACCAGGTCACTCAATCAGCATGGCTGGGAATACTTCGCCGCACGCCGCAGCATCGCTCCGTGGCCGCAGCGCGAGGCTTGGGCGTGGGCGTGTTACCTCTGGCTATACGACAAGACCCGCTACCAGCCGCTACTCGAACAGGCACGCAATGCTCTGCGGATGACAATGGAACGCTACCCTGACGGCTGGGGTTATGCGCTCAACGAAATGCAGATGGAACGGGGCAGAATTCTGCTGCCTTTGGCCTGGTTGGTACGCGTCGATGACACTGCCGAGCACCGTCAATGGCTGCGCCGAGTCACTGATGACATGCTCGTCCGGCTGGATGACTCCGGTGCAATTCAAGAACAGTTGCGTGCCACATCGCACAGCGACAACGCGGACTACGGAACCGGTGAAGTGTCCATCCTGCACGCCGACGGGGACCCCTGCGCCGACGTCTTCTACTCCATCCCGCCTGCATTCCTGGGCCTTGTCGAGGCGGCTGCCGCCACGGGCGATCCGATCTATTCACAGGCCGCCGACAAGGTTGCTGAGTTTCTGATTCGTGTTCAGGTGCGTTCGGAAGACCATCCCACGTTGGACGGCGGGTGGTTTCGCGCCTTCGATTATGAAAAGTGGGACTACTGGGGCGGCAACGGCGATAGCGGCTGGGGAGCCTGGTCGAGCGAGACTGGCTGGGTGCAGTCACACATCGTTGCGGCAATGGCGATGCGCGAAAAGAAAACGTCACTATGGGATTTTACCTCCATGACTTCGATCGGCGACCACTTCGCGAAGTACCAGAGTTCGATGGAAATCGACCGCGCAGTAAGCATCATGCGTCAAGCCGCCCCGGAAGAGATCGAACACCTCGCGCGAGGAAAACCCGTCCAGGCAAACATCAAGCCGCATCCACGACATCCCGGGGCGGGCCTCGCCGGTCTCACCGACGGCCTGCTCGGCGAGGAAAAAGATCTACGTCTCGAGTGGATGGGCTTTCGTGGCAGCGACCTCGAAGCCACAATCGATCTCGGCCGCAAAATGCCACTGAAATCAGTGAGCGTGCGTTTTCTGCAATCCGTCGCGGACGGCATGGTGCAACCACGCCGAGTCGAATGTCTGGTCTCAAACGACGGCAAAACATTTCGCCTGCTGGCAGCAAGTGTCATCGACGTCCCCATCGATCGCGATTCCAAAGGCCTGTCGGTCAAGCCCCGCGTCCTCAGGCCCGAACCGAACCAAGGCAACGCCAGCAACCACGCTCGCTTCGTCAGGTTACACGTGGAGTCGCCGGGCGCCTTGCCTGCCTGGCATCCCGCAGCCGACAATCCCTCATGGCTGTTCGTCGACGAGATCGTTGTCGAGTGATTGGTCACAGGATAAGCCAGCATAAAGTGATTTTCCTGCGAGGTAAAAATACTCGCTTCCGGTGAGAAGTGGCTCGCGCTCATTGGCGACGACACCGAGTTCACGCCAAAGGAGCCGTCGGCAAAGAAGACGCTCGCGCGGGCGAGCCAGTCACGGTCAAAGTACGCCTTCACCAGGTCATGACACGATTTCAGGACACGGACGATACGCCGGGAGCACCAGGGATATGAAGATTCAACTGATAACCGCGGTTGCTGCACTGTGGAATTGCCATGTCGTGTGGGCCGAAGAACCTGACTCCGACATCGCGCTGGAACCGGCTCATGTGATTGTCAATCCGTGGCGGTTCCACATTCCGCCGACAAACCGTCAGGGTGTGCCCGGCATCGAATGCACGGCCAAAGGACGGCTGTGGGTCATTTACGGGCGCGACGTGGAGAGTCCTCGCAATTATCAGGTGCTCATTCGCAGCGATAGTATCGCACGACTGCCGGTCGCGGACTGAGCAGGATAATCATCCAACAACTTTGAACCTGACTTACTCGAAACTGCAACGCTATGAATTACCGATTCGCGGTGCTGATTCTTTTCGTACCTGCTCTTGCTGCGGCCGAAACCGATCCGCCGCGTGTCTTTCGTGCCGGTGCGGCTACCAGCAACATCACGCCGTTTCTCGGAACGAACCTCATTGGTGGTCTCAGTCCGCGCGGTTCTCTCCACATTCATGATGAGCTGCACGCCCGCTGTCTTGTCCTGGATGACGGAGCAACGAAACTCGCGATTGTCATCATCGACAACGTCAAGTTCCCGACGGAACTCCACTTGCCGACGAAGAAACTCATTCAAGAGACAACCGGTCTGCCGCCGGAGAATGTTCTCATCGCAGCGACGCATACGCATTCCGCTCCAAGCCTGCGCGGCACCAGCTATCTCAAGCTGAACGAGCCGCTCGACGATTACCAGAAGTTCGTCATTCGCCGCATTGCCGACGGCGTGCAACGAGCGATCAGCCATCTGGAACCTGCTCGGATTGGCTGGGGCGAGGGCGCGGTTCCGCAGCATGTCTTCAATCGGCGGTGGCTGTTGAAGGATGGGCAGACAGCAATGAGTCCCTTTGGCGAGGAAGAACTCGCGGCCATGAATCCAGGTCGCTATCTCGACGTCCTCGACAAACCAGCTGGCCCTGTCAACCCGAAGGTCTATGTCCTGTCCGTCCAGTCGACTGAAGGTCGTCCAATTGCTGTGCTCGCCAACTACTGGCTTCACTATGTCGGCGGGGTCGAAAAAGGACACGTATCGGCCGACTACTTTGGCGTGTTTGCTGACCGGATTGGTCCGTTGGTGAGTCAGAGAAGTTCTGAGGCTTCTGATGAATCGGCCACTCGGAACCCTGGCGAGTCGGGCTACGAAGATCATCCGCCGTTCGTCGGAATCCTGAGCAACGGTGCCAGTGGCGACGTCAATAACAATGACTATGCGAGCTACAGCAAACCTGGCCGCAAGCGATACGCCCGTTACGAGAAGATGCGGGAAGTCGCTGAAGACGTCGCGCGTGAGGTGGCGCGAGTGGAGAGAACTATTCAGTATCGCGACTGGGTGAAACTCGGAGCTGCTGCGGAAATGGTGACGTTGAAACGCCGCCGTCCCACATCTCAGCAGCTGAAGAGAGCACGGGCGGTCGTCGGTGCAACCACTCCGGAGTCGGAACATGATCGTGATTTCTCGCGACAGGTCATCTTCGCCCGTCGTGCGATTCAGGCCGCTGAATGGCCGGAAACAGCGGATGCGTTCGTGCAGACTTTTCGCATTGGCGAACTCGGCATTGCGGCACTGCCGTTCGAGGTGTTCGTCGAGATTGGCTTCGACATTCAGAACCGCAGTCCGTTCAAGGACACGTTCGTCTTCGGTCTGGCGAACGGAGGACTCGGCTATCTGCCTTCACCACGTCAGCATGCGCTGGGCGGCTACGAATCATGGCTGACCGTTTCCCATGCAGAGATCGGTGCGTCACCAAAGCTCGTGACGAAACTCACTGAACTGTTTAACCGGATTCACCACCAGGCGGGCGGCAGATAAGAAGAGACACATGTCTACACTCGGTCCTGAGTTGTAAGCCGTTGGCCGTTACGGAGCTCGTCATCAGTGAATACGGGGCTCTACTGCTTGTTGCAGTCAGAATGAGTAATCGTGCAAATACAACCGCGTCGCGATTGATCGCATTGACTATCGACTCCTCATTGCTGATCGAACCACTTTGGCGGAACTTCAAGAGTCCACACTTCGCCGTTGAGTGGTTTGGCGTGACCTCCAGTTACCCAGATTTTGTCCTGGTAGACGAATGTGGAATGCTCGTGGCGTTCCTTCCAGACGAGGTCGGACTTCAGCTGTGTCCAGGTCTGGCCGTCTTTCGAATGCCAGACATCGTCGAGGTTCGTGAGCTCCTTCGACTTCTGCCAGCCTCCCAGGACCCACATCCGATTGCGGTAGACGACTGATGAAAACCAGATGCGCGGCAGCCACGGTGCGTTCGCTGTTTCCTGTCTCCAGTTGACGCCGTCAGCGGAACTCCAGACGTCGTTCAGAACCTGATACTTCGGCACATAGTTTCCGCCACCGATAACGTAGATCCGATCGTTCAGCACGACCACCTGCTGGTACGCTCGCGGCGACCAGCCCGCATTGGCGGTTTCCAGCTTCCACGTCTTGCCGTCCTCAGACGACCACACATCATTCTTGAGACTTTTATCGTCGCCGAAGTAGTAGTTCTCTGTCCCGCCGAGCAGCCACAGCTTGCCCTTGAACTCGACCAGCCCGCCCGCGATTCGCGGACTCCACCCGGCGGCTGCGGTGACCTGAGTCCAGTCGGCACCGTCGGTGGAAGACCAGACCTGGTTGCTTGCGGAATGGTCCGGCAACCGGCCGTTGTGCCATCCCCCCATGAAGTACATCTTTCCTTGGAACACCGTCGCCATGGAGAAATCGCTGTGCTTCCAGGCGGCCTGCTTTGTAACCAGGTTCCAGCGCTTGCCATCGACCGTGTTCCAGACGTCACGAGGCGGCGACGCATACGAACTGAACCAGCCGCCCATGATCCAGAGGCGATCCTTGTAAACCAGTTCGACCGACGAATCCCGAGGCTGCCAGTCGGCTTTTTCGGTGACTTTGACCCAATCGAGCTTCCGCTCCTGACCGTACGAAAACGATCCGATTAAGACGGTCAGCACCATCGTCGGGATGAGAATTTTCATGGCGGCAACTTTACGCTGGGGGTAGAAACTGACCATGCCGTTTGAACGTCGTTTTGGATGCTATTGTCGAACGGGATTACAGACAGCAACCTTATGCGGCTGATCTGAATTCCGATATCTTCCTGAACTGGTAAAGCCGAAACGAATCAGCATATCACGAACTCTTTCATTTCTGCGGGACACATTCTCTGTCACGTCCAGATGATCACGCTGAGTTGTTAAATCTCAAGATGTGAAAGATGGGAGTAACTTGCGATGTCCAATGTTTTCGGGTTCGGGGCGGTCGGCGACGGAATTGCGGATGAAACGGAGTCCTTGTAACACGCAATTGATTCCGGCGACGGAGTGCTGCGACTGAATAAAGGGACGTATCGGATCACGCAGCCGCTGGTCCTCGATCTGACGAAGACCGGGTTCGGGGCCGTGCGTGGCGAGGGTGGAACGTCGCGGATCGTGATGGCCGGCGCGGGACCGGCGATTCGCGTGATCGGCGATCATCGAGGGACTGCGTCGCCGGGCAGCGTGCAGCCACACACCTGGGACAACCTTTTCCACGCGATAGCCGTCGCCCTTTAATGAGCCGATCACTTTCGCATTCAGAGGGGTTCGTTCTGGGAAGCCGCCGATTTGTCGGATGAAAAAGTCACGCCGCTCGCGTTGCCATTTCTCGCAATCGGCCCGGCTCCTGATGGCGCCGTATGCTTCGAGCCGCCGATCGAGGTGCTCGTTGAACTGTCGCTTGAGGAGCAGTTCGAATTGTTTGGCGGGTTGGTCCGAGAGAACGGTGAGATCGTCGTCGGCACACGCCGACACGGGCCAGGCAGCGATTACACAAAGCAAGACGGCGAGAATGGTCAAGTAGTTGCTCATTGGTAAGTTCATCTTCAGTTAGTACTCACTCTTCAGTTTTCGTTTCATTCGGTGCTGACAGGCGATCAAGGATGTTTCGTGTGATTCGCATGACTGCAGGATCTTTACCGCGTAGGCCGTGGGCCCAGTCGGTCGTTCCCGTTGTGACAACCGTTCCACCGTGAGTATAAACGCCGGCAACCGCGGCGCCGGTGCGGTCTTTTGGGAAGCGGTCGTACCAGTAACTGTCGCCCGGAGCCCACCGCGCGGGGCAGGTCGCGAGAATCGTAAACGACTCAGGCGTGCCATCCTTGTGAGTTGGAAAGGGCAGGCCGTCTTTCCACGTCATCTCGCAACCATCGCATTCGTAGCCGACGATGGTGTCCTTGCCGCCAAAGCGTTCGTCCCGTTTGAGTTTCGTCCCCTCGAACAGCCAGTGATTGGGGCGATGCACTTTGAACGACGCCGGGCCGTCCATAAACTGACCGTGACTGCGATGGTATCCGCCCCACAGAAACCCGACTCCCGTGAGCTGATTTTCGGGACGCTCGACCAAATGGTGGCTCCATAGCGTACTCAGCAGTTTGTGGTCACCGCGCCGATACAACGGATCGACGTTGTACCACTGCTTCCAGCAGGTCAGGGCCCGACCATCGTCTTCGCTGCGGACCTGCCAGCAGCACGTGTTGCCGCTGAAGAACGCCACATTGCCGCCGTCGGCGATGTACTTCTCCAGATGATCCCGCATCGGAGCCGACCAGTACTCATCGTGTCCGACGCTCAACACCAGTCGATAGTGCTTCAGGATCTCCGGATGGAATTCGAGGTCGCTGTTGACGGCGTAGTCGATGGAGTACCCGTTGTTCTCGGCCCAGCGAACAAACGGCAATTCCCAGTTGGAGTACTGGTGCCGCATCGGTCGGTTGAATGAAACTCGATGCCCCTGCAAACCGTCGCGGTCGTGGTATGAGTAGAGACTATGCCCGCCCCAGTTCGTGTAAGCGTTATAGGTATTGGTTGCGAGCTGCAGCAGAATCCGAGTGTTCTTTCCCGGCTCGGCAGACCGGACTACAAACAGCACCTGACCGCGAGTTTCCTTGTCGTTACTCTTGATAATCAGCGTCGCGATATAGCAGCCGGACTTCCAGTCATCGGGAATCTTCAGCTTGAACGTGGCCGGCCAGTTGCATCCGTGCGACGACGCCCGATCCGGAATGGGATGAGCCGCGCAGGGAATATCCGGCTTCTCAAACACCGTTTCATTGGCTCCGCCCTGTCGTTCGATGACGATGCGAACACTGGTCGCACTGCTCGAAATATGAAAGGCGACTTGCTCTTTGGGCAGATAACTCAGTTTGTCCGCGTACCCGAAAACGAACGGCTCCTGCGGTTGCTTCTGTTCCGCGACGGCCAATTGGCACGTTGCTACTATCGTGTACGTGATCAGCACCAGTCGGTACATATTTGATTCTCCATCCACTACAAGGTAACTACTTCTCAACGGCGTGAAGCACTTTGCCGTGATCGTCGCGGAACTCGATTTGTAGCGTTCCGTTCTCGCGACTAACGACGTGCAGGAATCCGCCGGTTGGCTCCTGATACTTGAAGGGTTGTTTGATCAGGCCATCGGGGTCGGTGCTGCGAGGATCGCCGGGGGCGTGGCCGAGGATGGCGTTTTCATCGTTCAACGCTCCGCAGCCAAACTCCTCAACACCCGACGGATGGATGCTGTGGAACTGCCAGTGGCGGTCGCCGCAGACGGTGAAGAAGCCATTGACTTGGTTCCGCTTCAGCCAGGCGAAGAACTCGTTCGCCTCGTGTTGGAAGCCGCCGAGGTTGGCGTGGCTGTCTTTCTTATGCTTGCCGTCCGGGCCGACCATGGGGGTGGGGGAAATGAGGATCTTCCAGGTCGCATCGCTTTCCTTGAGCGTCCGTTGAAGCCATTCGCGCTGGGTCTTGCCCCACAGCGACTTGCCGGGACCGTCCGGCATCTTGTTGGGAGAGCGATGATCACGGCCTTCCGTCAGCCAGATCTGCAGATGCCTGCTGACGCGATGAGTGCGGTAGGTCGGGGCTTCGGTGTCGCCGGCGGGAACGATGGGCAGTTGTTCTCGGAAGAGGTCGATGCCGGTCTGTGGTGCCGGAAGCTTCGGCCCCGTGTGATCCGCATCGTCGTAGCGGAAGTCGTGATCGTCCTTGGACCAGTAGGCTGGAGTGCGACCAAAGAATTCGACAAGACGTGGAAAACGGAACTGTTCATGCCACTTCTTACGCAACTGCGGCAGCGTGGTGGCGGAGGGATGTTCCTTTGTACGCGGCCAGTCGTAGTAGACGATGTCACCGGTCCCGACAAAGAAGTTCGGCTTGAGTTTCGTCATGGCCGCAAACGACGGGTAGCCGAGACGACGATCTTCATGAGTCGTGGTGATTGGCACTTTGTTGGCGGATGTGCCGTCCATAAATCGTTCGTAGATCATGCAACTGCCGACGCAGAAACTGATTTCACGATTGGCCTGCGCACCGGAATGGGTCTGGAACTGCCGAACGGGGCCGGCGCGAAACATCTTTCGGTTCCCACCGATCAACGCGCGATAGAAGTAGGTGGTGCCGGAATTCAGTCCGGTCAGCTTGTGGCGCACGATGTAGTCGCGATCGGCGCGGGCGCTCGTCCAATCGGTGCGTTTGGCGGACTTGAAGTCCGGGCTGGTGGCGTATTCAAAACAGGCCACGCCGGAGGCTCCGGGAATATCGCCATTGACGTCGAGACCTGCAGTGGCTGTCAGTCGGGTTTGCAACAGGACGGAGTTGGCTGTCACTTCTCCCGCAAATTCGCCTTCCGCGGCAAGCGCCTGGGTGTAGGCGCGGTAATGTTCGGCGACCCGGGCGGCTTTGGTGTCGCCGTGGTGGAAGTAAAAGCGATGCCGCAGTTCCAGGCTTTGCCCCGCCGGAACGGTGTAGGCGCCGCCCTGCGACTTGCAGGCCGGACAACCATCTCCATACGGACGGCAGGAAGTGCCCGCCGGCTTCTGAAGATGCGGATCGAAGTGGTCGGCGCCAAACCGGTTGGCCGCCAGCAATCCGTACGTTCGGGCGTGCCAGTGGACGGGGAAACGCAGATTGTCCGGATGATCAAACATGGCAATGCCGACGGTGCTGCCGCTTGCATCCGGTCCGTAGTAATCGACCCATTCGGCACGCTTGCCCCAGGCGTCGGCATTGCGATGGCCACGCGAGTTGAGAATCGTCCCCTTGAACTCCTTGCTGCCCGCCTGCCGATGCGCCTGCACTTTCATGGTACCGGCGACGCGAACATACATACCGCCGTCCTTTGTGTCGCCAAATCGAACCGGCTCGTCGCCGGCAAAGAGTTTGACGTCGTAGTCCATCAACACCTGCCGGCGCTCCAACGGAATGAACCGCGCGTGCATGCGCAATCGAAGTACAAGTTTTTCACGATCCAACCAACGGTTCCACAACACGAACTCGCCAACCGAACCAGAACTCAGTTTCTCGACTTTTTCCAACTTGATCTCGGCGCTGGACAACTCGCGTTCCCTGCCCGGACGCCAGTACCAGAAGTTCAATCCATTCACGTCGCTGTGCGCGAAGCGCAACGAACGATGATGCGGATGATCCTGCGCTTCATGCGCCACGCCGTCCCTCATGGGATAGTGGCGAGTGATGGCCTCACCGTTCGGTCCGATCACGGGATAGAAGTAAGGCCCCAACCACTCCTCATGTCGCCACTCGGTGAAGAGCCGACCGTCAATTTCAACGCGAATGCGATCGTCGAGTTCGGTCAGTTGGACATCGGCGCTTAGGTGCGAGGCAGTGACCAGAACGGCAACGACGGCGTACATCAGAGTTTTAATAGCGGTCACTTTTTCTCCAATCGCCTGGTCGCCGCTTCCGCAGCGTCGCGGTGAGCTTTGTTCGCCGACTTGCTCGAAATCACGGCTCGATAGGCCTTCAAGGCATCAGCCTTGCGACCTGCTGCCTCAAGTGTCTGGCCCTGCTGTTTACCACAACCTTCGGGAGTTTAACGCGCGATTACTCGTCGCTGCCAGCAGTCTGATGCCGCTTTTGAGTTTTACCGAACCGATACAGGCATGATCATGAACGCATGCCAGAGAATACCCGCATCCAGAAACAGTACGATCACCGACTGCGCCAACTGATTCAGAATACCCGTGATCTGGACCTCGCCGTTCGACATGGCGTCCCGCGTTCAACGGCTCGCGGCTGGCTCAAGCAATCCAGAACGGACGTGGTCTCCATCGATGTTCTCGACATGGACGCCGAAGCACTTCAGCGAGAGGTTCTCTTTCTGCGACGTCGCGTCACCCGACTCCTTACTATGCTTCATCTTGTGGTTGTGGCATTCAAAGTGGCCGAGTTCTTCTTCGACCGAGTTCGCATTCCCGATGGAACCAGCAAACAAAGGCTACTGCGGGCCATTGAGCGTACACGAACGCACCTGCCACTTCGTGGTGTGCTGAGA
>Ga0315331_10001368_pt1 | contig 18207 bp, 7 predicted proteins | sample M160m34915metaG_FD_203456 | JGI IMG/M metagenome (GOLD analysis project Ga0315331, IMG submission 203456) | Ammonia-oxidizing marine archaeal communities from Monterey Bay, California, United States - M1 60m 34915 | ecosystem: Environmental > Aquatic > Marine > Intertidal zone | place: USA...
GCATTAGCCTCTATCACACATTTTTCTAATTCATTATATAACCACCAAGAATGTTTATCTCCTGGTACATAAGCAATATCTCGGTTGTTTGAATAATAGTGATCTTTTGGTTGACCATCACTACCAGTTCCACCCTTTTCAAATTCATAGCCACCATTCACTATCATCTGATGAATTCCGTTTATCTGATCGTCATTAAAATAATTTTTAAAGTAGTAAAAATCATTAAAATTACAATCTCTGACTGGTTGTTCTATAAAATCAACTTTTCTCATTTTCATCACTCAGTTTTGGTGGATTCTTTACCCAAGAATACCAACCTGTTATAACATATTTTGTTTCTGTATGAGATATAATACCTCTGTGTAGATGTGTGAAATCACATGGCCATATCACTAATTTTCCAGCTTCAGCTTTCTCATAATGTTGTTGATAATAAAACTCTGTCCAACCTTTGTCGTAAACATCATTTAGATATATCATCCAAACACCCATACGATTACCGGTTGTCAATCCAGCCCTTTCACAATGGTAATCCGAATATCCCTCACCAGGTAGATATCTCTGTATATTAAAGACATGATGAATTTCCCATGGATCTATTTGTTCCATTCCACGATAAAACTGTTGATTGTAATCTGACTTACCTAATTCTAATACATTGATCAATTCAGTTAATAAGAATTTCCATCGAGGTCTGTTTAAATCATTTGGATTAAAAGATATATCAGTTGATCGTTTACCAGGCCAATCATGACGAGCCTCACCCCTTATATTAACCGAACCTTTGACTTGATTTTCGGTATCGGTCTCAAATGTCTCTATAAATGATCTACATAGCGAATCAGAAAGAGCATTTTCCCTTTTGTAGATAAAATTGGTCACATCTGACCTATTCTATTTTAGCGTCTTTAAGTAGTTGATCCTGTTGTTTAGCCTTTAACTTCACATGTTCAGGTGCTCCTAACATACCATCAGAGACCTTACCATCGAATTGTAATAATTTTCCATCCTCGGTTTTTAATCTCTTTACGGTTTCTAAAGGACCTGCAGCATTAACTATTTCTGCTGGTTGTGAATTGGCATTTAGTGAATTAACCCTATTCTGTAGATTATGTGTATAAGATTCGGCTTGATGTGTGTTCACATAAGTTGTATCAAATGAACCATCATTGAGTTCTTTCTTAATCTGTGACCATAATTTGAGTTCTCTAACACGATCACGAGCAGTCTTCTCCATATTAGCCCTACCGAATAGATTTTCATCTAAATCGATTTGTAGCTCTTCTGCCGTAAATTCATCACCTTTGGCAATAGCTTCTTTTTGCTCTTGTTCTAACTTTCTTCGAGCAAGTTTACTTCTTCTCAAATCAAAAGTCAACCCCATTAGAGCATCAAACATAGCACCTTGTTCCCTTACGGATTGCCAGTATTTTGAAGCATTGGTTGGATGTTTTGCATCATTTAAAACCGATATTCTCATCTCCGTTTCTGTACGGAAGATTTGTTTTTTACGCCAGTTATCACCCAGTTCTTCTCGTAATTCAACGATAGCTCCGGCATCATCTGGTGTTAACATCTCTAAGACTGGTTTTAAATCATCTGTGATAACTAATTCTTTTTTTTCTTCACTCATAACTATTATTCCCTATGTAACTTGTATATATAAATATATGTTTAAAACAAAAACCTATGGTAAAGTTAATGTAGCTTGATCATTATTTCTGTCTACTGAACCACTAATTGCTGTATTAACTAAGGTTTGTGCTTCTAATCTTGTTATTTCACTTAACCCAAGTTTAGCAGCCCAAGCCTTGTTTTCAGTTAGCCAAACATTTCCTGGATAACCTTCAATGTGAGCAAGTTTATTATCTTTATGTGTGATGAACCCTTTACCTGTGTTTACGGCTTCATAATATTTTTTTGCCATTTTAACTCCTATCCATTATTTAAACTACCCGTTGGTAAAGTAAAAACAATTTGATCTCCATTCTCATCTTCCTCACCGTATATGGCAAGATCAATTTTTAGCTGAGCATCTTCTGCTGATATCTCATCCAAACCTCTGAAATGAGCCCATCTCCAATTTTCAGTCATCCATAAATCAAACCCAATATCTTTGATATGTCCGACTTCATTATCCTCATGTGTTATAAAACCCTTACCTGTGCTCTTTCCTTCATAGTATTTCATTATATTTGTGATCCCGTTAAGTAACAAGTTACGATTGTATTTGAATAATAGGATTGTGAGAAGAATCCATCGGAAGAAGTTACATAATTACCACTTGCACTAGTGGTAGTGAGTGTTCCAAAATTAAGTGATTGACTGATTAGTGAACGACTTGAATAAGTATATCCAATGGCATTTTTATCTGAATCAAACCACATCTCACCGAGTTGTTGTCCAACTATTACATCAGCAACCCTATCCACCGAACCAGTAAGTGATCCTGTTGAATATTGATTTTCAATTGCCTGATAATTTAATTCTCTATCACTAAATACAGGTAGTTTGAATAATGAAGATGTTATTTCAAAAGCGTTTGTATCAATTCCCCCACCTCGTGGTTTTACCAATCCAAATGAACCTGTTGTGGTTGTTGTAGCATTCCAAAGTTCCGTAGTACCCACTTCATCAACTTGTGTAGGATAGGTATAACCACCGGAATAAATACCTTGACTTCCAAGACCACCTGCGGCAGGTCCAGCAAATGCTCTTAAAGTTGACATTTCACTTACCTCTGACCAACTGTCTCCATTCCATTCTTCCACATGACTACATCCGGTGCTACCTGCATGTCCTGTTACAACCACCATATGATTTGCAGTCCCTATTCCAGTAGTATTCCATCTGTTCGTATTTAAATTAGCAACCTCTGTCCAACTCGTACCATTCCAAATTTCAGTACAAACACCAAAATTTTGTGAAGTACCAAGACCAGCAGCTATGATAGCATCGTTCTGAGTTCCACCCGCAGAAGCAAATCCACGACCCGTGGATAAATCAGCGGTCTCTGTAAAGGCATTACCATCGTATAATTCTGTCTCGGTTCTTTTTATAGAAGGCGAGTTGACAATACCACCATATATAATAGCGGCATTTTGAGTTCCAGCAGAACCTGCAGAAGAGCGTGTTGTTCCCATGTTGTTACCATTAGACCAAGTGGAACCGTTGTAAAGTTCCGATTTATCATCAGCAGTAGTTCCAGGATTCATTCCACCAAAAGTAGCCATGGCATTCTGAGTACCCACTCCGGCTGCAGTTCTACCTGTGTTATTTAAAGCAGCCGAAACACTCCAAGAACTTCCATTAAATTTTTGTGTCTTGGTTGCATCTGTGGTATATGAACCAGCGGATAGGAAGGCATTCTGAGTTCCAGCCATAGCCCTGGCACGAGAACCAGCTGGCATAGCAGTAGCGGTGCTCCAAACTCCTGTTCCATAACTCATTCCTTTTATCTGATTTGCATTATCAAAAAGACGATAATCAAAATCTGAACCACATATGGATGATATTGACATCGTTGTGTCGTTTCCAGCATGTGAAAAAGCAGAACCACTTACACCGACATAATAAGATTTTCTCTGATTTTCAACACCACTTTCTCTACTAAATAATTCAAACCCACTGGTAAATGAACCACTTATATCTGCAGCAATCGAACTTACCGTATTTTCATAAATAATTCCTACACTTGCTACTAAAGAAGCACTAATAGTAGTTCCATCACCTTTTAAATGAGTTGCACTAAGTTTACGAAATGATCCAGTTGAATGTACTGATCCAGATACTATTCCTGGAAAATCTAACACAAGAGCTTCTCTGTTAAGAGTTGCTCTCGGATCATTTCCTATAAGTGAACCACTTATATCTGAAGCAATATGTTTTGAGCCAGTAAATACACTAGGATTTCTTCCTGCCAATTGAGTTTTAATAGCTGAAGCATTACCAACTAATACACCAGCCTCTACTCTACCAAATGAAGCAGATACTTCATAAAAATCCCAATGGTCTACTCTAATTTCAGCATAGTTGGCAGCATTTGGAAAACATTGTCCAGCAGCCCATATAGCTCCACCAGATGATAGAGATGAACCAGCACCACAACCATATCGTCTACCATAACCAATTGTACCAGCACCCGTAGACCATGAAGTTCCATTGTAAATTTCTGTATCGGTTATTGGTATAGAAGGAGTCATTCCACCAAAGACTATCGCACAAGTAGTCGTACCAGCCACAGAATGCCCTAATTCTCTACGAACTATAGTAGAATCAGCACCCTCTGACCAACTTGAACCATCAAAAAATTCTGTTGTTTCACCAAGAGGTGAATATTGATTTCTTTTATGAATCGCAGCATTTACTGTTCCTGAGGTACTTGCAAGTGAGGAATCTGTAATTAAATCACCGACTTCTGACCAATTAGTTCCATTCCATTCTTCGGTAAGTTTTTGAGGAGAAGTTCCAATACCACCAGTTGCAAGAGCGGCTTCTGTTGTACCATTACCACCTAAAGAATGTCTTGCTTGAATTAAGTCGTTGACCTCTGACCAATTAGTTCCATTCCATTCTTCGGTTACTGTCTGATTACCAGGAGAACCTGCTCCACCAAACATTAAGGCAGTATTTGTTCCTGTACCAGCTCCAGCCGCAGCATGTCTACCAGTATTTATATCATTTGTTTCTGACCAACTACTTCCATTATAAGTTTCAGAACATGCAATATAACTTTGGTGTGGTGGATATGTAAATCCACTGGCAACTATAGCTTCGGCATTATTTCCTATTGTAACATTACAAAATCTTCTTGTGTTTAAATTACCACCAGAACTCCAAACTCCACCAGGTGAAGGTTGTATCGTTCCTACGAATTCAAATCCTTTGTTAAAACTTCCACTTATATTCGCAGCAATTTGAGCAGAACCACTTACGGTATCAGTTGCTAATTGAATATTAGTTAATTCTGAACCATCACCACTAAAATCATCACTATCAACTCTTCCAAATGATCCAGTTGAAGTAGCTGAACCACTTATCTCACCTTCATGTCCAAACCCTTTGTTAAAACTTCCACTAATATCAGAAGCTAATTGAGCAGAACTCGATGCCATATTTGGATAAAAGTTTTTTAGCCAACTTCCATCACCTGTAATATGATTAGCTTTAAGTCTATCTACGGTTAGGTTTGCAATTCCTTCACAATATTCTTGTGTTTTGCTAGTATTATTCCAACCAGCTGGTGAACCTTCTGTTTGTCCACCATAAAAGGACATTTCATAACTCGTGAGACCATTGGCACCACTACCAAGTTGGTTATTAAGCATATTAGCAACAGCAGACCATGCCGTTCCATTAAATCTTTGAGCACAATCCGTTGTAGCAGCCCAGGTACTTGGTGGAATTCCATATCCACCGGCAGATAATACATCATTTTGAGTTCCAGCTAATCCTGTCCATTTAACACCATTTGGTGTCGAAGTTCCAATTGACCAAGTTGAACCATCGTAGTTCATAACCGTACACCAAGCATATGGTTGACCACCTGGAGGAGAATCTCCATTACCAACCGTTATAGCAGCATTTTGAACACCAGCCATACCAAATCTGATTTGTTCTTTATGTGTAGGACCAAAATCAACATTTGGAATTGCATTAACCCAATTAGTTCCATTATACTCTACAGAATATGAACCACCTCTGTTTCCATTTGGAGTAGGAGCAGGAGACTGACCACCAAATGCTACCAATCCAGCATTTTGAGTACCAGCAGCAGCGTGATAAGCCGTTCCTTGTGGATAAGCCGTAACTGCCGTCCAACTCGTTCCATCCCATTCTTCCGTACATGTTGATATATTATTAGGAGCAGCATTTCCAGAATCAGTTCCACCAACAAAAACACCAGCAGTTTGAGTTCCAAAACCAGCAGCAGCTTTACGAGGAACATTTAAATCATTGGCTTCTGTCCAAGTCGAACCATTATATGTTTCCGTATTTCCTACAAGATATGGTGATGGAGTTGTTGGATTACATCCACCAATAAGCATAGATGCATTTGCACTTGCAACACCAGCCCCCACACATGAATTTCCTGAAGTGTGTCTATGAGTATTGATATCACCACCATAAGACCAAGCACCCACTTGAGAACTTATAAGTGATCCTGTGGCATGACCTAAAGATGATGTTGTTGTAAATGTAAATCCTTTGTTAAATGAACCACTTATATCTGAAGCAAGTTGAGCAGAAGAAGTTACCAATCCTGAACTATAAGGTAAGGTTGATATTAAATTTGTCGCATCTCCAACTAAGTTAGATGCATCTAATTTACCAAATGAAGCTGTTACACTTGTTGTACCATCATAATGTTCTGTACAAGTATGTCCTGTAGTAGCAGCACCTGGATGTGCACTACCACCAAAAGCAAGACCAGCTCCACCTGACGAACCAGCACTTCCACCATTAATTGAATCATTAATTAAATTACTCTGTTGTGACCAAGCCGTTCCATCCCAATGAGCTGTGTAATTCATACAACTTCCAAATGGTCCTGCATACCCACCAAAAAATAAAGCGTCATTTACCGTTCCAACCGCCTCATGTTTACGAAAAGTGGCTGGGGCAACTGTTATATTAGTCCAATTCGAACCATTAAATGTTTCAGCTTTGTTTGTATTTGACGGAGCACTACCCATAGAAATAGCAGCAGTTTGAATACCATCTCCAGCAGTTTCGGATTTTGCATAATTCATATCATTACATTCAGTCCAAGTCGTACCATCATAAGCTTCTGTTTTTGCAATTGCAAATGTAGGTGCTGGTCCACAACCACCAAATACAAGACCAGCAGTTAAAGTACCAGCTGCATCATGATTATAATGACAATTATCCAAATCTCCACCAGCACTCCAATTAGTTCCATTATATTCCATAGATCCTGTTATATTAGGGGCAAAACCACCAACATACACTGCAGCATTTTGAGCACCAAATGCAGCAGCAAGACTTGTAGCACCTCTTACCGATGTATGAGCATTACCCGCAGTCCATGAAGATCCATTATATTCATCAGTATTAGCAACTCTAGCTGGAGCAGGATTAGTACCACTTGGAGATTGATATCCACCTACGGATAGAGCAGCATTTTGAGTTCCCGTACCACCACCAATAATCCTTCCACCTCTAATTAAAGCACCACCAGCACTCCATGTACCACCAAGTCCAACAGTTAATCCTGATAATGTCGCATCACTTGAAAATCCGAATCCTTTGTTAAAACTTCCACTTATGTCAGCAGCAATCTGTGCTGAACCTGTAAGAATTCCTGTACTTCTTGGTAAAGTAGAAGCCATACCAGTACCATCACCATAAAATTTATTACCTTGTAGTCTACCAAATGATGCAGATATACCCAATCCACCCGATATAGATGATGATGCTTGAAATCCAAAGAAAAAACCAGCATCAAAAGCACCACTAATATCAGCAGCAATTTGAGCAGAACCCGTTACCAATCCAGGTGACCTTGTTAATGAATTTCTAAGATGAAAACCATCACCATGAAAAGTTGTAGCTACAACTCTACCAAAAGAACCCGTTGAGGTTGCTGAACCAGTTATATCTCCACTACTTGTAATATCAGCTGCTACAGTTACCTCTCCAGTAGACACATCCACTCCAAATATCTCTGTATTAGATGTATTCTTTATAGAGAAATCACCTTTTATACGAGCAGTATCATTACTCTGTAGAGCTTCGAAATTACTTCCTGTTAAATTTAATAATAATGCGTCTCTTACGCCCATCTGTAGACTCCAATTGTGTTATCTATAATTATTGATTTCATAATCTTATACACCATCTATCTCAACGGTTTTTAAATGTGATACTGAATATTCGTAATTTGTGTTAGTATAATCTGCAGCAATACCACCAATGGCAAGTGTAGATGATTGATCTCCTGCATGACCATGAGTTCTTTTAATTTCTGGTAAAACATTGACAACTGACCAGCTCGTTCCATTCCATTCTTCCGTACAAGTAACTGCATATGGAGAATCACTCCTACTACCACCATGTGCTATAGCAGCATTCTGAGTTCCACCACCACCCATAGATAATCTTGCATTAACCATATCATTTCTTTCCGTCCAAGCCGTCCCATCGTATGTTTCGGTCTGACCAGTAGCATTTGATGTGCTATGAGCTTCTGATCCACCAAATATTATACCAGCATTTTGAGTTCCAGCAGCAGCCGCAAAACCTTTGGCATCGTTAATATCAGCCGCGGCCGTCCAAGTCGATCCATTCCATTCTTCGGTATCAGCTATAATCGCTGAAGCTGGAGTAGAGGTTCTTCCACTAGCAGCTACAGCAGCATTTTGAGTTCCAAAACCATAATGTAATCTTCTGGTTTTGTTTAAATCACTTTTTTCCGACCAAGCCGTTCCATTGAATGACTCAGTTTCACCTTTAACGGCTGGACTGACCTGTCCACCAAATAAAAGAGCAGAGTTTTGAGTTCCAGTCATAACTACCTGATTTCTAGCAAGAATTAAATCATGACCTTCACTAAAAGACCAAGCCGAACCATTGTATTGTTCTGTCGCATCTGTAACTGCAGATGGACCATTTCCACCAGTAGTTATAGCGGCATTCTGAGTTCCAGCTCCACCATTGTATCCTCTAGTAGTTATCAAATTAGCACCAGCACTCCAAGAGTTTACATCCATTGTAAAGTTTAATTTATTTGTATCAGTTGTGAACCACACCTGACCGGCAGAACTTGATACGATTCCTGCGTTTGTAGCATATACTGGTATTCCTAATGAACACTTCACTACAAGTTGAGAATTACCAGCAATTTGAACATCAGGTGTCTCTATTTTTCCAAATGAACCTGTTGTGTGGTAAGAATTGTAATGAAAAGCATCAACTGCGTGATTTGTACTTCCTCTATCACCACCAACACCCCAAGCCGATGAACCACCACCAATAGAACCAGCCTCTCCACGATACATAGCAATTAAATAATCTCCACCTTTTGACCAACTCGTCCCATCAAATTCTTCTGTAGGAGAAACAGTTCCATCTATACTATTTGTACCACCATAAGCAATAAAATCAGTAGTTGTACCAGTAGCCGCCCTATTTGTATCATCTTCAACCGTGTCAGCAACTCCAAACCAAGTCATACCATCCCATTGTCTAACATTAGTTGTAGCAGGATAATCACCGATTGCAAGAGCATTATTTGAACTAGCACCATCACCCGATCTTTCATTTGAAGTTCCACCGATGTTTACTGCTAATTGAGAAAAAGCACTTCCATCGTATAATTCAGTTGTATCTGAAACAGATGGAGTTCTACCACCAACGGATAGAGCAGAAGTCTGTGTACCAGCACCAAATCCATTCCATCTAGCAACATTTAATACTCCACCTGTAGCATAACTCGTTCCATTATATTCTTCCGTACAAGTCACAGCCGCAGGATGTATATACCCACCGGCAAAAACAGCAGCATTTTGAGTTCCTGCAGAAGCATGACCTTGCCTACCAGCAGTAATTAAATTATTTCCCTCTGTCCAACTCGTTCCATCAAATTCTTCCGAATTATCGGTATAATAAGGAGAGCCTGGTGTAAATCCACCACCAACAACTAAAGAAGAATTTTGAGTTCCCGCAACAAAAGGATTGGTTCTACCAGTATTTAATGAAGCAATTGTACTCCATTTACCTTTTGCATTTCTAATCTCTCCTGTAAATTCAAATCCTTTATCAAAACTTCCACATATATCTTCAGCAATTTGTTTTGAACTTGATACCCTTAAAGGAAGTCCAGCCACTGGTATTATATTATCCAATGTACAAGCTTCACCTATTAATTCTCGTACCTCAAGATGACCAAAAGATGCAGTTGTATTTGTTTCCGTATAAATTTCCGTACAAGTAACAGCACCTGGATTACGACCACCAGCTGCTATAGCATCTCCAGAAGTTAAACCATCTCCACCTAAATCTGTTCTACCAGTTAATAAACTTGCACCAAAAGTCCAAGAAGTACCATCATAATGTTGAGACCTTCCTGTCAAGACTGTTGATGGATTCGTTGGATAATAATGATACCCACCAAAAGCAAGTGCATCATTTACAGTTCCCGAACCTTTGATTGAACTATGTAAAGATGGATTCAAAAGTGTACAACCGATGTGATTCCAATTCACACCATTCCATTGTTCCACATCAAAAGCATTTCCAGGAGAATGTCCACCAGGAGTAGGATTACCAGCAATTGCTAATGCAGCTTCTGTAGTTCCAAGTCCAGCCAAATTCGATCTAGCACAATTCAAAGTAGCCATTTCTGACCAACTCGTACCATTGAAACATTCCGCCCAATTTGTAAAATGAGACCATGAAGTAGCATAATCACCACCAAAATGCATAGCATTTTCAGATGAACCACCAGCCACACCAGCTCTCTTTATACCACTGTTCATATCAGCTTCTTCTGACCAATTAGTACCATTAAAAGTTTCAGTACAAGTTGCTACCCAATTAGGATGAGCATTCTCTCCACCAAAGTAAGCAACAGACTCAGTTGTACCTACACTATTTCCTTTAGTTCTACATTTAATTAAATCATTTATTTCTGACCATGAACTTCCATTATATTCTTCTGTAAGAGTACAATAATTAGCAGTTGGATATTTACCACCACCAATATATAATGCACCAGCTTTAGTTCCAACAGAACTTGCATAGCATCTTGCCGTACTTAATGCAGCATCCTCAGACCAAGCTCCATGAGATCCTTGCATACACCCTATAAATCTAAATCCACTGGCAAAAGCACCACTAATGTCAGCAGCCAAGTTACCAGAACCACTTACCGTTCCATCAAGAGCAGTATTTGTTAATTCAGTTACACCTGCACTAAATGTTGTTGCCTTTAAATGAGTAAATGAACCCGTTGATTGAGCTGAACCGCTTATCGATCCTACGAATTCAAATCCACTTGTAAAACTTGCACTTATGTTAGAAGCAAGTTGAGCAGAACTACTAACCACACCACTTGGTATTGGAATATTTGTTATGTTACTACCAACTCCTACAAAATTAGTGGCAAGTACCTTACCAAATGAACCTGATGAAATAGATGTTGTGAATTCTTCTGTACAAGTAACACCTATATAATTAGTGCCGGTAGCACCACCGGATGATAGAGCAGTTCCAGCGGCTAGTTGATTAGCACCTTCTCCGCTGTCACTTATTTTATTTATTAGGTTACCGGATAAAGACCAACCCGTCCCATCATAAGTTGCTGTTTCACAAGTACGCTGAGGTTCACCAGTAAATCCTCCAAATGAAATAGCATTATTTACTGATCCGCCACCAGCAACTTGACAACGATTTGGATGAGCTCCACCTTCTGACCAATTCGTTCCATTCCATTCATAAGTTTCGGTTGATAGGCTCTGTTGGCCATATACAACAGTTGCATTTGTAGTACCACTAGCAGCATGCCTACACAACCCAACAGGCAGTTGACCTACATTAGACCAGTTCGTTCCATTAAATGTCTCCATATTACAACCCATATTAGCTGTACCACTTGGGTTGGTAGGTGCATTATCTAAGTTACCAGCAATAGCAAGAGCAGCTTCCGAATTTCCGGAACCCGCCAAATGCTTTCTTCCTATAATCAAATCAGCGACTTCTGAAAAATTTGTACCATTATATTCTTCAGTTTTTCGAGTTACATATGATCCACCATATCCTCCTGGTGTGTTTCCACCAAAAAATATTCCAGCATCTACAGAAATACCAGCTCCAGTACCTGTATAACGAGCAGTACCAGTGTCATTTGCCTCTGACCAAGTATCACCATTATATTTTTGAGTGGAGGTGTTATTAATTGTTCCCTGCGGCCATGACTGAGTAGCTCCAAAAGCAGATATCGCACCACTCTTGTCTCCAAGAACTGTATGATAAGTAGTTCCAGTAGATAGAGCACCGCCAGAAGACCAAGAACCAAGTGCGGTTTTTACCTCACCTGTGAATTCAAATCCTTTATTAAAACTTCCACTTATGTCAGCAGCAATCTGTGCTGAACCACTTATGGCATCTGTAGGAATTGTATTTGTTAGAGCTGAACCTTCACCTACTAAGGTATGAGCAGTTAATGTGCTGACTGATAAACTTGAAGATTCCGATGCTGAAATCTCACCATCAAAATTAAATCCTTTATTAAAACTTGCACTTACATCCGCAGCAATCTGTGCTGAACCAGATACCGTTCCTTCTTTTATATAATTTGTTAATTCATATCCATCACCTGTAATTGTCGTGGTTTCAATTCTTCCAAATGAACCCGTTGTAGCATATGTTGTGAACTCCTCTACCGATGTTAAACCAGGAGCACCACCTACGGCTAGAGCATTTCCAGTACCAGTTCCACCACCATCTAAATAGTTTCTTCCAGTAGATAAAGCACCTTGAGCAGTCCAAGCAGTACCATCATATAGTTCAGTAGCTGCATTAGCTCCACCTCCAGAACCAGCAAAAACTAAACCATCGTTAACAGTACCACCACCACTACCTTGAGTGTGTTCAAGTGTTGTGTTTGATATTGATGACCAAGCAGTTCCATTCCACTCTTTGTTAAAACTCGTATGATTTGAATATATAGCAGCTTCTGTTGAACCAAATCCAACACCATTACGAAAATAAGGCATAAGGTCTGTGCTACCATGTGTAGTCCAAGAACTACCATTCCATTCCACAGTATCTAATGCAGATGGTGGAGCAATTGGTGCGTTTGAACCACCACCAAAAACCAAAGCCGAATCAGCATCTGTCTGACCAGCAGCAGCGTGATTACTTCTTGAAATAGGCATAGCAGTTTGAGTAGCCCAATTTGTACCATTCCACTCCTCGGAATCTGCCATATTAGCAGGAACATATCCACCAAATACTAATGCAGATGTAGATGAACCAGCAGCTTCTTGTTGAACTAAACCATTTATCATATCGTTACATTCTGACCACGAACTTCCATCATATATTTCAGTTTTACGACTACTATCAACTTGAATAAAAGCAGCCTTAGTTCCAACACCACCATCTTGAGTTCTAGCAGCAATTAAAGCACCACCAGCAGACCAAACACCAAGTGGGGCTTTTATTGTTCCTGTAAACTCAAATCCTTTGTTAAAACTTCCACTTATATCTGAAGCAATTTGTGCTGAACTCGATAATGTATTATTAATTTGACTATTATTTAAATTAGATGCATCACCAGCAAATGTTTTAGCCGTAATCTTATCAAAAGATCCAGTTGAACCACCTGATCCCGATATAGTTCCTGTAAATTCAAATCCAGCTCTAAATGATCCAGATACTTTTGAAGCAATTTGTGCTGAACTCGATAAAGTACCCAATTTATCCGTATTTGTTATAAATGCAGCACTACCTACTAATGTAGTTGCCTCTACTTTTCCAAAACTAGCTGATGATACACCAGTTAGATTACCAGTAGATGTTATCTTTCCCTCAAGTATAGTTTGAGAATCATCGGATTTAATACTTAATATCGGTGAAGCAGAACTATTTTCTATAGATAATATTTCTCCAGTACCTTTTAATCTGACGGTATCACTACCTTGTTGAGTTTCAGCTCTACTTTGAGTTGTATTTAATACTAATATGTCTCTTGTTGCCATTTCTTAACCTTAACTAAAGTTTGAACCTATTTTCTTTGTTAATAAATATGAACCTGTGTTAAATGAATTGCTCCATAACTCTACGGTATCTAAGGAATTTGCAGTACCCGAATTCGCTGTTCCACCACCGGCTACCAATCCAAGAGCACTATTACCAGACACATCGGCTTTATTTCTTACCGTAGACATATCAGCAACCGTTCTCCAACTAATTCCATCCCAAGTAGCGGCGGTATCATCACCTTTTGCAAGAGCATCATTTTGACCACCCCCCATACCAGCCGTACAGTAGGAAGGATAAGGGACGCTATTACTAGTTGACCAATTGGTGCCATCATATAATTCTGTTTGACTTGTATTGGCTCCACCACCAGCAATCGCAGCATTCTGAGTTCCAGCACCGACTCTGGCTGATTTACCGGTATTTAAATCACCACTTTCACTCCAAGAGTGTCCATTCCATTCCTCAGTTAGAGCCTGTGGAGAGGCATCACCACCCCATACTAAGGCAGAATTTTGAGTTCCTGCACTACCTTGATTTCTTCGACTCGTTAATAATTTTGACATATACCACCACGAATGTCCGTTATACTGTAAATGCTTAGTCTTAGGACCAGTTGTATAACTATTAAGTAAACCAATATCATCTTCACTCTTACCATAGCCTTGTCCACCACCAACAGCTCCTTTGGCTTCAATAACATCAGCTCCTCTTCTCCAAGAGATACCATTGTAATGTTGTACATGGGATGTTGTAGGACCTTCACCTGTAGTAGTATTACCAGTAGCCACCACGGCGGCGTTCTGAGTTCCAGAGTTATGACCTCGTGTACCAGTTATCATATTAGGACCAGCAGACCAAGCGCCAGGAGTTATTCCGTTTCCATCATTATTCACACCAGATGAAGTTATAAAAGATATATTTAGTATTCCATCCCTACCGATTGATAGCTGACCACCAACATTATCATATCCGGTTGAAAATTCTGTACATGAACCACATGAAAAATAACTACCAGTTTGTAGATATTGTCTTGTGTCATAAAATTTATCACCAACATAAGGTATGATATAAGGTTTATTCGTATGTGATCTAAAACTCGATGATTGATAAGGCATTAAATTTGTATCTGTGAAAGAACCAACGGTCATATCACTCGTCACTATCGTATCAGCCTTAAAATTTGAAAATGATCCAGTTGAAGTAGCTGAACCACTTATCTTTCCAGTAAACCCAAATCCTCTGTTAAAAGCACCACTAATTTCAGGAGCTAATTCAGATAATGTTTTTGAAGCATTTGCAAAGGTAAGAGTTACACCAGAAAAACATGTTACTTTATATGAATTAGCAAATACTCCTTTGAATGATCCTGTATTAGCTGGAATTATTTCAAAATGTTGTGTACAATCTAATTTAACTGTAGCAGGATTTGCTGTCTGTTGACCACCAACATATAAAGCACAACTTTGAATACCAGGTTGTGTCTTACCACTATAACCCGTACCTACTGGCATATAAGGACCTGACTTCCAAGATGTTCCATCCCAATGACCTTTACCTTGACCAGTTTGAGCATGGTTACCATAAAACATACCAGCATTTGATGTACCCATAAAAGCAGATGCCTTTGTTCCACTAGGTACAGTAGCGGTTACTGCCCAAGTAGATCCATTCCAAAGTTCTGAACATTGTAAAGTTGGACTACCTAAAACCATCATACCACCATAATAAGTTCCACCCATCGCGAATTCACTTCTATTATCATTATGACTTGCAACCTCTGACCAAACATTACCATTAAATTCTTCAGCTTGAGCAGTTGCAGGACTTCCCATTGGTCCAGCCGCAACGGCAGCATTTTGAGTTCCTAATCCACCCACACCATTGGCAGCTACTGACATATTATTTTCTTCTGACCAAGTTGATCCGTTATATTGTTCCGTTCTATCTGTAGACGGTTCAGCTGGGTGAGTTACTCGTCCACTAAAGATAAGAGCAGCATTTTGAGTTCCAGCAGTAGCAGCATTAACACGAACTTCTGCTAAATTAGCCGAAGCAGCCCAAACCGCGCCATCGTATTTACAAGTCGTGGCGGCATTACTTGGATTGTATCCACCAGCAGCTAAAGCAGCATTTGCCATTCCCATATGCATACCGTGTGTCACAGCTGCGGGAAGAGTACCACCTAGAGACCAAGCACTTACTCCACCACCAGCCCCCGAATACGGGTTAGCTCCAATGTATAAAGTTTTAAATCCACCGAGGGTGTTTGTATTTGTCCACTTAGGATCATATTGAAGACGAGGATCATGATCAGAACCACATAGTGAACTGATTGACATAGTCGTTTCACCTCCAGTTACTAATGTACCATCAGGAACATGACCAAATTTAGAACCACTAACACCTATAAACCAAGAACCGGTATAATATGGTGTCCCAAATATTATCCGATTTTTAAAACTTGCAGAAATTTCAGAAGCAATTTGAGTGGAACTGGATACATATCCATCTTCGGAAGCACTTATAGAAGTAAAATCACCTTGTAAATTATCAGCAACCACTCTTGCAAATGATCCAGTTGAAGTAGCTGAACCACTTATCGTTCCTGTATATCCAAATCCACTGGTAAAAGAACCACTTATATCAGCAGCAATCTGTGCAGAACTTGATAACATTCCTGTGGGGAAAGTTAGATCAGTTATTTGACTTGCATTACCAGCAAATTTTGTAGCTACCAATCTTGAAAATGATCCAGTTGAAGTAGCTGATCCTGATATAGTTCCTGTAAATTCAAATCCTTTGTTAAAACTTTGACTAATATCAGCAGCTAATTGAGCAGATGAAGTTATAAGTCCTGTTACATTTTCAAGTTCTGTGTTTAAATTAGGTTTATTAGTCACTACATATGTACTAGCATTTACCGTATGAAAACTAGCAGTTGATGTCATCGAACCACTTATCGTTCCGTCTATTATAAATCCATGTTGAAAAGCACCACTTATATTAGCAGCTAATTGAGCAGAACTCGATACAAATCCCGCTTCATTTAAATTTGTTACCGCTGAAGCATTTCCCGTTATCTGACCATCCCATGTGACTCTTCCAAAAGAACCAGTCGATTGAGCTGAACCACTTATAGTTCCTTCATATGTAAATCCTTTGTTAAAACTTCCTGATATATCAGAAGCAAGTTGAGCAGAACCAGAAAAATGACCTTCTTCATTTACATTGGTCATCTGAGATGCATCACCGACATAAGTGTTTGCAAACACTTTTGCAAAAGATCCAGTTGAAGTTGCTGATCCTGATATCGATCCAGATACACCGAATCCAGCATCAAAAGCACCACTAATACGAGCAGCAACTTGAGCAGCACCAGATACATGACCTACCTCATTCACATTAGTTAATTGAGATGCATCACCACTTATCTTCGTAAAAACAACTCTACCAAAAGAACCTGTACTAAGAGCACTAGATGATATATCACCACTTGCAGTTAAATTTGAATTGAGATTTATAGATGTATTATCAATACCTACAGAAAATACCGATGTACTACCACTTTCCACGGAAAATATTTTAGTTCCCGTTCCTTTTATTTCAGCATTGTTATCACCTAAATCAGTTTCAAAACCTTGTGTGGTGGGATTATAGGTTACTATATCATGTTTTGCCATTTAAATCGTGCCCATTTTCAATTCTGTGGAATAAACTTTATCAGTTATAAATATTAAGAAAAAATTGTTTCTACTCATCATATTATCCATGTATACCTGATATCATTACAAAACCAGAAGAATAACTTCCACTTGTAGAACTACCCGATACCCAAAGAGAACCTGTTACCAATGGATCACTTGTTGGGAGATTAGAAAAATTAACATCACTGGCTTTTAAAGTTGTCACATCTACGGATGAAGCACTAATTGTTAGTGATTGTTTATTCCAATCAATTTTTTTACTACCATCACCAACTCTAAAATTACCCGTTGTATACCAATAACTATTATCATCAACATACAATCCATCACCAGTAGCTACAACCTGAGTAGCTCCTTCTTCATCCATGACCGTAAAACCTAAATCGATAATACTACCATCAGAACCAGTTGCATATCTTGATGCACCACCCAAACCACTAACATTAAAACCACCAGTATATTTTCCAATAAACATACTACCCGTTGGACTTTTAATATAAAGTTCACCATCTATAGATCCCGTTTGAGCATAAAGTTTACCATAATACTTCATACCCTTACCATCATATTGTAAATAATTCTTACTACCATCCCCTACTTTATGAAATGTATTATTATACCAATAGTTGTTAGAATCTACATGAATACCATCACCATCACCAGAAACCACTTCGTCACCATCTTCATCGGTAATTGTAAATCCCAAATCAATTGTACTACCATCATCTGCTGTAGCAAATCTTGATACTTGTGTTGAACCACTAATAGTTAA
>Ga0315331_10001369_pt1 | contig 18199 bp, 19 predicted proteins | sample M160m34915metaG_FD_203456 | JGI IMG/M metagenome (GOLD analysis project Ga0315331, IMG submission 203456) | Ammonia-oxidizing marine archaeal communities from Monterey Bay, California, United States - M1 60m 34915 | ecosystem: Environmental > Aquatic > Marine > Intertidal zone | place: USA...
CCGTCTTCGCCAATATGTACATGGCCTATGATCGGTTGCCGACATCGACCAAACGCCGGATCGACGGGCTTCAGGCGTTGAATATCTACGATTACGCCGCCACCGGACGGGTCGATCTCGACCAGGATATCTCGCAGATCAATCACTGGGTTCATCCGCTGGTGATTCACCATCCCGATACCGGGCGCAAGGCGCTCTATGTCAGCCCGCTGATCACCGCGCGCGTCGAAGGCGTCTCCAAGGAAGAAAGCGACGCATTGCTCGACGAGCTGTTCGCTTATGTCGACGACGCGGAAATTCAGTTCGACCACAAGTGGGTTGTCGGCGATCTCGCGATGATGGACAACCGGTGCATGACCCACGCGCGCCGGGATTTCCTGGCAGGCGAGCCACGCATGCTGAGGCGCACGATGGTCGAAGGCGTGCCGATCGGGATGTAATTAACACGCCCTGCACGGGCTCTGGCGCCTGCCTCCGGTGCGGTACCAGTTTTACCCGGCCGCCGGTGATCGACACCCCGGACGTGGAAATCGCTACGGGCAACCACGTCTGGATCAGTTGGCATCCGTTGTACCGCAGGCATTTCACGGTCACGTTGGAAAACAGGACTTGGTTTTTTACCGGATTGTGCCGGCGTTTTGCCTCCGCGCCGAAGCCGATGATGTCGCTGTTTGCCTCCGGCCCGTGTTCGATCCGAATATCGCTGAGCAACAACACGCCGCCGGCAAACGCGTCGATAGCGCGGCTGTAGCTTTTGGCGGAGCTCAGAATTAAGGTATTTTCCAGTACGTTCGTGTGGGCGCCGGTCTTGATGACATGGCCGTTCCCCGTCGTATTACGAAACGTGCTGCCGCGGATGACAAGTTTCCTATCGGTGCTTGAAATATATATCTGGTGTGCCTGGCCGCCCGCGCCATTGCCATCGAACAGGCTGCTGTCGATGATGATATCGGCCTATTTTCGGTTTCCGACCAGAATGCCATTGCCGTTATTGATAAAGCTCAAATTCCGGATGGTGAGAATTCACATCCGGGGCTCCGCCCAGATACCCGCTGAATTCTGGGCATAGCGGCTGTCACGCATTACGCAGCCATCGATGACGACGGGCGATGCGTCAATCCTTAGGGCGGCCTTTTTGCCCTTGCCGGTGATCACCGCGCCCGGCTGACACTTTATAGTCAACCGCCCGGTGATCGTGCCACCGAAATAGACGCCCTTTTTAAGCACCAGCGTGCTTCCCGGCGGCAGCTCGCGGCTAAGACCGGCAACGGTCAGACCGCCGCCGGGACCGGAGGCCCGGGTGACAGGCTTTCGGGTCGGCCTCGACGGAAGTCCCTTGACCCGCGGCGCCGGCGGCAGCCCCTTGGCGCGGCTATCCCGCAGGGTTTCTATCTCCTTTAAGGCGCCCTTGAGAATGACCTCTTCCTGATCGGTCCAGACGCGGGCATCAGCGCCCGCCCCAAGGGGAACTAGGGCGGATAAAAACGCGGCTAAAGCGGTGAATGTGCTGAACGGGCGGAAACCGGCCATGACGAACACTTCCTGTAAGCCTTATATCAGGCGATATTTCCCGGCCACAGGTGGAGTGCATCGCGTCAGCCAGCCGATTGCACCGGGGTTTCCGCAGACTGCCGTCTGATCAGACGCCGAGATACCGGTGCTGCAGTTCCTCATCGGCGCGCAGTTCGTCGGAATTTCCCTGCCACACGATCTGGCCGCGTTCGACAATGTAGTGACGATCGCCGATACGCGTCAGCGCGTCGACATTCTTGTCTATCACCAGAATGGACTGACCGCGTTCCTTCAGGCCTTCGAGACAGTTCCAGATTTCCTCGCGTATCAGCGGAGCCAAGCCTTCTGTCGCCTCGTCGAGAATCAGAAGTTTCGGATTCGTCATCAGCGCCCGGCCGACCGCCAGCATCTGCTGTTCGCCGCCCGACAACTGGTTGCCCATGTTGTTCATCCGGTCGCCGAGATTGGGGAACATATCGACGATATGCTCAACCTCCCACGGCTTGTCGGTACCAGTGCGGTTGGCGGCCGTCGCCACCAGGTTTTCGCGCACCGTCAGGTTCGGAAATATTTGGCGGCCTTCCGGCACCAGCCCGAGCCCGAGCTGGGCTATCTGGTAATCCTTCAGGTTGTTCACCTGTTTGCCTTCGAACGTGATCGTCCCGCCATGGGTCGGGACCATCCCCATCAACGAGCGGATGGTCGTCGTCTTGCCCATGCCGTTACGGCCGAGCAGCGACACAACTTCTCCCTCGTTGACAGCAAACGACATGCCGAACAGCACCTGGCTGGTGCCATAGGACGTTTCGATATCCTTGACCTCAAGCACCGGTTGTCACCTCGTCTTCGCCGAGATACGCAGCGCGCACCTCCGCATTGTTTCGAATTTCCTCGGGCGTTCCGGTCGCGATTCCCCGACCATACACCAGAACCGTCACGCGGTCCGCCACACTGAACACGGTGTCCATGTCATGCTCGATCAGCAGAATCGAATATTCGCCTTTCAGTTCGTTCAGGAACTTCCGCATATTCTCGGATTCTTCGGTCCCCATCCCGGCTGTGGGCTCGTCGAGCAACAGCATTTTCGGTCCTGTCGCCAGCGCCATGGCGATCTCGAGCTGGCGCTGCTGTCCATGCGCCAGATTGCCCGCGAGTGTCCGCGCCCGGCCGCCGAGCCCGACCTCGTCGAGAATTTTCTGTGCCGGTTCGGTCAGCGACGTGTCGGTCGATGCGCGCTTCCAGAACCTGAAGCTGTGCCCGGCATGGGCCTGAATGGACAGTGCGACATTCTCCAGCGCGGTAAAATCCTTGAACACGCTGGTGATCTGGAACGATCGTGCTAGTCCGAGATGCGAGCGTTCGGGCGCTGTCTTGTTGGCGATCTCCTGGCCGTTAAAGACGATCTTACCGGAATCCGAACTCAGCATACCGGCGATCTGGGCGACGAACGTCGTCTTGCCCGCCCCGTTAGGGCCGATTACGGCATGGATTTCGCCCGGCATGACATCAAAATTCAGATTGTCGGTCGCCACGACGCCGCCGAAGGATTTGCGCAAGTCTTCGACCTTGAGGATAGGCTCACTCATCGGACATATCCTCCTTCCCGGGCAACATCCCCCACAGCCCCCGCTTCGCGAACAGCACCAGTAAGATCAGCAGAGGGCCGAAATAGAACTGCCAGTATTCTGTGAAGTTGGAGAGCAAATCTTCGAGCATGATATAGGCGAAGGCGCCGAAAAGTGGCCCGAACAGGGTGCCCATACCGCCCACCATCACCATGATCATCAATTCGCCTGACCGGAACCAATGCATGTATTCCGGTGTGAGGAATTCAGTCAGGTTGCCGAGAAGGAATCCGGCAAGTCCACAGACCACGCCGGCTATCATGAACGCCACCAACCGGTATTTCAGCGTCGGGAAGCCGATCGCCTTCATCCGGTCGTCGTTCGAATGCGATCCGCGCACCACCATGCCGAAGCGCGAATTGATGGCTTTCCACAGCACCACCGCCGTCACCGTCAGCGTACCCAGGATCAGGTAGTACATGTTCCATGTTTCGTTCAGATCGAACGCCTCGAAGAACTCGCTCCGTGAGTCGATCGGCAAACCGTCATCGCCCCCGAACGCCTCGAGGCTGATGCCCAGAAAATAGAACATTTGCGCCAGGGCAAACGTGATCATGATGAAATAGATACCGTTGGTCCGCAGCGAGATCAGCCCGAGGACCATCGAGATAAAGGCAGTGCCCAGAACACAGACGATGAGCTGGGTCCAGCCGTTGGTGACTTCATAGAACGCCAGCACACCGACGGCATAAGCGCCGAGACCGAGGTAGAGCGCATGACCGAAACTGATCATCGCGCCATAGCCAAGAATGAAATCGAGGCTCATAGCGGCGATGGAGAAGATCATCACCCGCGCCATCAGGTCGACATAGAACGGCTCGTCGATCGCTTCGGCAAAGAACGGTAAAGCGGCGAGGAGAAGGAAGGATACCATGAGTATCCAGATTTTCAGGCGGCTCAGCATGGCGTCAACCCGTCCTTGCAGGGAACAGGCCCTGCGGTTTGAAGAACAGGATCACCGCCATCAGAATATAGACCAGCATGGAAGCGAGCGCGGGACCGGCGGTCTGCGCAGTTTCGGAATCGACGATCTCGAGCATCAGTACGGGCAGGATCGACCGCCCCACGGTCTCGAAGATGCCGATCACGACGGAGGCGACCAATGCGCCGCGGATCGATCCGATCCCGCCGATGACGATGACGACGAAAGCGAAGATGAGCATATCCTCGCCCATCCCGGATTCGACCGATTGCAGCGGGGCCGCCATCAGCCCGGCAATCCCGGCAAACACGGCGCCGAGCCCGAACACCATCGTGAAAAGGAACCGGATATTGACGCCGAGCGCGCCGACCATCGGTCGGTTGCTCGCGCCGGCACGGATCAGCATGCCCATGCGGGTCTTGGTGATCATCCAGAACAGTCCAGCCGCGACCAGGATCCCGACCCCGATCACCACCAGGCGATATACCGGATACGGCGCATCGGGCAGAATTTCGACATTGCCGCTCAGCCAGACCGGAAGCGTGAGGGGCTGCGCATCCACACCCCAGATCAGCCGGACCAGCTCGTTAAAGAACAGGATCAGGCCAAACGTCGCCAGCACCTGGTCCATGTGGTCGCGCTCGTACATCGTACGTAGCACGACCAGCTCGATGAGCATGCCGACGACGAGCATTACCGGGATCGTCAGGATGAGGGCAACAATCAGGCTGTCAGTCAGACCGAAAAAGGTTGAAGCGAAATAGGCGCCCAGCATGTAGAGCGAGCCATGGGCGAGATTGACGACATTCATAATGCCGAGAACCAGCGTCAGCCCCGCGGATATCAAAAAGAGAAAAACACCGAACTGCATTCCGTTGAGGAATTGTTCGATAAACAACAGCACCGTCATTGGTAGGACCCCGTGCCCCGACTGCTACATAAAAAATTTATTGTTATTGAGCAGCAAAATAACGAAATCGGGGAGCGCCGCAAGAGCGCTCCCCGATGTTCGTCAGAAGCGGTCGCTTACCACTTCATTTTGCACTTCTGGTAGTGGCTATCCTTCACCATGGAGGCGACCTTGCCACGCACAACGATCTGCGGCTTGCCATCGGGGCCCGCGATTACTTCGCGCTTGTAGTAATCTTGGATCGGGCTGTGATTGACGTTGAAGCTGAACTTACCACGCGGTGAATCGATCGCCGCGGTGCGCATTGCAGCCGTGATGGCCTTGTGATCCTTCAGGTTGCCCTTCGAACCCTTGACGCCCAGATCGATCAGCAGTGCTGCATCATAGCCCTGCACCGAGAACATCGACGGATGTTTGCCGTACTTCTTGATGTAGTCCTTGATGAACTTCTGGTTGGTCGCGGTCTTGGCATCATTGTTCCAGAACGTGGTGTGATAGCTGCCGATCGCATTGGTGCCATGCGCGCCGATCGTGCCGTAATCGACGGTGTAGACCGTATAAAGCTTGACGGTCTTGTCGAGGCCGGCGGCCTTGTACTGCTTCATGAACGAAACGCCCATGCCGCCCGGCAGGAAGCCGAAGATTGCCGACGGTTTGATCGAGCGGATCTGCGAGATTTCCGCCTGCCAGTCGTTATTGCCGAGCTTGTAAAGGATCTTGCCCTTGGTCGGCGTCTGGTAGCGGCGATTAAAGCCCGACAACATGTCCTTGCCAGCCTGATAGTTGGCCGACAGTTCGAACACGTCCTTGATGCCCTCTTCCTTCATCAGGCGGCCCATCGCTTCCGGGATCATGTCGTTGTTCCACGACGCCTGGAAGAAATACGGGTTGCAGTTCTTGCCTGCCATGCCGGACCAGCCCGCATTGGCGCTGATCAAATAGGTCTTCGACCGGGCCGCCTGTTTCCACACAGCAGCGAGAACGTTCGACCAAGTAATGCCGGCTACGAAGTTGACCCGCTCCTTCTTGATGAATTCGTTCATGATGGTACGACCGACATCCGGCTTGTGCTGGGTGTCTTTTTTGGTCAGTTCGACGTCCATGCCGCCGAACTTGCCGCCAAGATGGTCAAGCGCGAGTTCGAAACCTTCGAAACCGTAGCGCCCAAAAATACCACGCCCGCCTGCAAAACCCTGCATATAGCCGACCTTGACGCCTTCAGCCGCAACGGGCGCAAAAGCAGCCGGAGCGGTGACGATGGCAGCGGCCGATGCCGCGGCGATCAGAACCTGCTTTTTCATATGTCTCCCCTTGATATCATTTGTGACAATGGTTCTGTGCTGGATGATAGTGCATCGATACGTCGCCTAAAAGCCCCGTTTCGCAATAAAGTGAAACAGTTTCAATCAGTAACATCATGATCTAAACAGGCTCATGCTGTTTGATCGTCTTTTCCCTAATTTCCGCAAAACGGTAGCGCCACCGATCTTTGACCCCGATCTCGCCGGGAATGATGCGGAACGCCTGCGCACCGAAATGCAGACCTGTCTGAACCGCGCCGGCGGCACGCTGGCCAACCTCCGTCGCATAAACGCCGTGGCCGACCTGTTTCACCGGCTGACGCCGGAGGGTTGCGGCGTATACGTAAACGTTCTGGGGACGCTCGATCAAAAGGCCGCCAAAGCGACATCGGAACGCTATTCGGAAATTGAGGAAGCGGAGCTGTTCGGCCGGTCGTCCAGCAAGCTTACTATACTCGATGCCTTCGACACCCCGCAACGGCGGATGCTGGCCATGCTCAAAGGCACGAAGAACGGCGCCCGAACCATCGAAGGGATCCGGGCTCTTGCAGATGACAGCCTGAAAAGAGAAATCGACATATTATAACATCTTATCAATAGTTTGCTTTAAACCTTTAAACTTGCAACATAACTATAGAACCACCCGACCAGCCAAGCGCACGGCTTCGAAAAAATCGAACAGCCGGGCGACATAATGCGCTCGCACCTTGAACGTCCCCGCGCCGCCATCGAGCAGATCGGCCTCGGTGGAATCGATCAGTTTTTGCAGTCTGCGCTCGTGGATGCCCAACGCCCACTACGCAGGATCTGCGATGATCCCGGCAAAAGCGGCGATGACCGACGACAGGGCCAACAGTCCTACGGTAACGCCCGTGACGGACGGATCGGCTGGGAAAACCGCATACCATGCTCCGCCGAGCCCGGTGCCAAGCGGGAACGCCACAATGGTAGCCTGTTGAGCCACCAGCGCCGCCAATGCGGGACCGAGCGTGAAGGCGGTCGGTGTAAGCTGCTGCGCCAGCAACCCGCCCTACGACGCCGCGATCTTCACGTCGACCACGCCTCCGTCCGGGCTGCACAGGACAGCGTTGGAAAAATTCTTCGTCACCGAATAGATCACCAGGTAATTGCCGACCAGATACGGGTCGGCATGCAGGACCTCGGGCGGCATGTAGACCGCGCTACCGAAGGGGATGCGAAATGCCAATACAACATAATCGTCCCCGTCCCGCCGACCGAGGATCAGGTATCCGCCGGCATCGGCATCGCGCGGCGTCGGCGGCGCTGACGGTCAGGTGAATTCGTAATCGCCGCGACGAATTTTTCGGGTTTTCTGGCGGTATTCCAGCATGAAGCCGGGCCATTGCGTGGTGATCTTGCCCGACGGGTCTTGGAAATAGCTGTGACAAGTCTCGGCGACCAGAACGGTCCGGCCCAACCGCGCCTGGATGCGCTCGTTAAACCGTCGCTGGACGCTCTCGCGTACCATCATCCGGCGGGCGCCGCGACGCAGGGTACGGACCGCGTTGACGATGTAGCGCGCCTGGCTTTCCAGCATGAAAATTATGCTGCCGGCAATATTGGTATTGGGGCCATACATCATGAAGAAATTCGGAAATCCGGACACCGCCATCCCGAGATAGGCTTCAGCGCCGTCCCGCCAAGCGTCGTTCAGGTCCGCGCCGCCAAGCCCGGTGATCTTCATCGGCGTCAGATAGCGCGTTGGCGTAAACCCGGTGCCATAGACGATGACGTCTGCAGGCCACAATTTTCCGTCCCCGGCCCGCAACGCGCCGGATGTTACTTCCGTCACTTCGGTGTCGATCAGCTCCACGTTTGAACGCTGCATCGCCGGGTACCAGTCATTCGACTGCAGGACCCGCTTACAGCCCAGCGGATAGGACGGCGTGAGCTTACGGCGTAATTCGGGGTTCGGCACTTCGCGTTTCAATCGCTCGGCGAAAGCCGCCTGCCCCTCCGCCGTCATTTTCGGCGAGCCGCGCCGCCGCGAGCGTTTTTCGGCGTCCGCATAGATACGGAAACGTTCCAGCCGATATCTCAACCCCGCCAGCATGCCGGGCCTGATCGGAACCGGGCGCGCGTCGCGCGGCATGACGTATTGCGACGAACGCTGAAAAACCAACAGCCTGCCGACCGACGGCGCGATCGCCGGCACAAACTGGATTGCGCTGGCCCCCGTCCCGATCACGGCAACGGTGCGGCCCTCGAGATTGCAATCATGGTCCCAGCGCGCCGAATGAAACTGCGGGCCGTCGAAAAGTTCCCTGCCCGGGATGTCCGGCATCCGCGGCTGATTGAACAGCCCGACGGCGGACACGCAAATCTCGGCCTCGATGGTCGCGCCATCGGCGCTCTGAAGGCACCATTTGGAGGTGCCCTCATCGAACGCCGCTTCGCGAATATCCTGGCCAAAGCGAATATGCGGCCTAATATCGTATTTTTCGACGCAATGTTTCAGATAGGCGAGAATTTCCGCCTGCCCGCCAAAACGCTCGGACCAGGGAAACCCTGCTTCAAAGGAATAGGAGTACATCCGCGACGGCACATCGCAGGCGGCCCCCGGATAGGTGTTGTCGCGCCACACGCCGCCGACATCGTCGGCGCGCTCGTAAATGGTGAAGTCTTCAATGCCGGCTTTTTTGAGCCGGATCGCCAGACACACACCGCCGAATCCGCTCCCGATGATTGCTATCTGGGGCAAGACCGTGAGATCCATTTATGATTGTTCGGTGTCATTTATAGGCCAGCCTTCGTCGTGCGCCAAGTGCACGGTGAATCGCCGCGATGCGGAAACTTCAGCGCCTAGTTCTTGGGCTTCCAGTCCCACGGCATATCGAATTTTCCCTGCCACAGACCGCGGCGCTTGGCGGCCGCCTGTTTTTCTAGGGCGCAAAACGGGTGCGGTTGCGCGGCATTGCCATCGCCCAGCCGGTATGGACCATGCCGTCCGACAGCTCATACCCGCCCGCGTAACAGCGTGCGACACCCGGCGACTTGGCCAACGGTCGGCACTGCACCTTTACCCCGGCGACTAGATCCACCAGGGTGGTTGTCGAAATTCGGCCGCAATTATATTCCCGATTCCGGATCTCACAGGTCTGGCGCGGATCCGGGGCATCTATGCCCCACAACCGGAAACGCTTGCCGCCGACCTCCAGCGTTTCGCCGTCGATAATGGTCGGCGTGCCCGTGATATCGGTGGCCGATGCCGGAAAACCCGCCAACAGAGCGGCGATAACGATAAAATATCTCATCATGCCCCCCATGACAGCGAGAGCGGGTGTTCACGTCCACTCATAAGCTGGTGATCGACGGCGCGGATTGTGCTCTAAAGAACGCAATAAGGGAGAAACGGGATGACACGGGACACATTAAGCCTCGGCGGCCGGGTGGCGATGATTACCGGTGCCGCGCGCGGCATGGGACGCGAACACGCGCTGCTGATGGCGGAACGCGGCGCCGATCTGATCCTGAACGACCTGAACCCGGAGACCCTGGCCGCGACGGCGGAAGACTGCCGTGCCCTTGGCCGCAAGGTTAGCGAAATGGCCTGCGACAACACCGATATCCAACGCTTTGCCGCCCTGATCGGGGAACACGAAGCCGACCACGGCCGGGTAGATATTCTGGTCAACAATGCCGGCATCCAGGGCAACAAATATTCCATCGAGGAAATCGACGAAGAGCGCTGGGATGCAATGACGAACATCAAGATGAAGGCATCGTTCTTCGCGGTGCGCGCGGTTGTGCCGGGTATGAAAGAGCGCAAATACGGCAAGATCGTCAACACGTCGTCGATCTTTGCGATGGAAGGGTCGTTCTCGATGTCCCACTACACCGGCGCGGCATCCGGTGTGCTCGGCTACGTCAAGGGCTGGGCCCGAGAACTGGCGCCGTGGAACATCTGCGTCAACGCGATCGCGCCGGGCACGGTGGCGACCGAACTGACGATCAATTCGATGGGCTGGGACGTCATCAAGGACTTCGAAAAAACCGTCCCCATGGGGCGGCTTGCCGATAAAAGGGAAATTGCCTATGCCGTTGCTTGGCTCGCCTCAAAGGAAAGCGACTTTCTGACCGGCCAGCTTCTGTCGCCCAATGGCGGCCAGACCATCGTCGGTATCTGAATACACACAAGAAGGAATATAAAAATGCTCAACGCAGCAATTGTTGGTCTCGGCTGGTGGGGAAAAATTCTGACGCAGACGCTGGCCGCCAGCGACAAGATCACCGTGGTCAAACTCGCCGATGTCGACGCCGAAGGCGGCGCGGCCTTCTCGGCGGAACACGGGATCGACTTTACATCGGATTTTGCCGCCGTGCTGGCAGACGACGATGTGCAGGCCGTCATCCTGGCAACCCCGCATTCGCTGCATGAAGAACAGATCATCGCGGCGGCAGGCGCGGGAAAGCACATCTTCTGCGAAAAACCGTTTTGCCTAAACCGCGCGTCGGCATTGCGCGCTATGGCGGCCATCGAAGCTGCCGGAGTCCAGATCGCCATCGGCCACGAACGCCGGTTTGAGCCGCCGGTCATGGATGCCATGGCGCTGGCCCGCGACGGCAAACTGGGCGCGCTGATGCATATCGAGGCCAATTTCAGCCACGATATCTTCGCAGTTTTGGACGATACGAACTGGCGGTTGAAAACCGACGAAAGCCCGGCCGGCGGACTGACTGCAACGCTCATCCACCTGATGGACCTGTCGATCAGCCTCTTCGGCCAGCCCGACCGTGTTCTGGCCTCGGTCGAATGCCATGGCGACGTCGTGAAAAACGGCGACACCCTGACCGCCCAGGTAAAATTCGAAAACGGCCGCACGGCGTCGCTCAACGCGTTCACCCATACGCCGTTCTTTTCCCGGCTTGCAATCTTCGGATCCGAAGGCTGGCTCGAGGTGCGCGACAAAGCGCACGTCCAAGCCCCTGAAGGCTGGTTCTACACGGCGTGTTTCAAGGACGGCAAAGCGGAAACGGTGGAATACGAAGTCGCCACTCCGGTGCTGTCCAACCTGGAATGCTTTGCCGATGCCATTGCCGGCAACGGCACCTACCCGAACACGCCTGAACAGATTGTGCAGAACGTCTCGCTGCTTGAAGCGATCGTGAAGTCGACGGCAACCGAAGAGATAGTAAAGATAGCACGCTGATCGGGATTTGGACGGCTAATAAACCCGGGCGTCGTTTACCTTGAGAAACGTCTCCAGGATGATTTTGACTCGCTGGTTTACCCCGGCACCGTCGAGGACGAGCCATTTCCCCTGTGCAAAATGAAACAACTCCGGGTGATCCCGCATCTCCGAGGCGTTGATAGCGCGAAAGCCCATTTTCCAGTCAGGGAATGACCGGCTGTCGACAGTCTCGTCGATCAACTTGGATAGACCGCGATGCCGGGTACCGGATTTAATGCGCTCATACGTCTCGCTAAGCGCGTCGTCATCGCCTTCGGGGAGCTGCAGAAATTTCCCTCAAGGTCGAACAGCGCCCCGGTAATGCCGCTATCGGTGTTGTGCCTCCGCGCCGTGACCAGAATTTCGTCAATTTCCGCGTCGGTGAACTTCTTCACACCGGAGCTCACGTACGAAACCTGCCTTACTGCCATTGATGTCTTCCCCACTTCGCTGCCACAGTTCCCCGCCAATGGGAGATTTCGACGCCGCCATTTACGCTTCTAGAAACCACCACATACAATAGTAATCACACAAAGAAAAATAGAATCGTCTATTTTATGATTCCGTGCTGGGCCGCGCCGACAAGCGCCTATGCCAATCAAGTACGTTTGAACATGATTCGGTGATCGGCAGGCGGCGGGAAATTGCAAAATCGATGGCGCATAACGCCGTGATATCGGCAAAGCTGAACGCGTCCCCCGCCAGGTATTCATTGGCACCGAGCTGTTCGTCGATCTTTTCGTAAAACAGCCCAAGCCGGAAATGCCCCCGCTCCGCCAATTCGGGAATCTGTGGGATTTCACGGTCATATCCCGCGAGCCCGCGTCCGACGAATAGCTTGTGCGTATTCCGGAACACCTCGGACACCGCCATCAGCCCTTCCCATTCGGCAAGGCGATCCCACATCTCCACCTCGGCGATCTCCTTCGGGTTTCTACCCATCAGGGGGGTGTCGGGATATATCGTTTCGAGATAGCGGCAGATCGCGGCGGCTTCGCCGATCCAGGCGCCGTCGTCGAGTTCCAGAAGCGGGACACGGCGATGCGGATATTTTTCGCAATATGCGGCGCTGAGCTGTCCCGGGTTATCGGGATCGCTGGCCTCGACAATTTCGATATCGATGCCTTTTTCGGCAATAAAAATCTGCGCACGCCGGGGGTTGGGGGCGGTTAGCCAGACATAGAGCTTCAAGTACGAGCCTCCTCGGCGATCATAGTGTTGAGAACATTCCGCGCCTGCAGCACCGGCGCGTCGGCGGCGACATCGATTGGCTGCCAGCCGGATGCGCTGTCTAGGGAACGCTGCTGCGCTTCGACAATATCGACATCTTCCCGGAAGATGCGTGAAAATTCTGCGTTCATCGCATCGGTCACCTGCGTGTTCGCAATATTGTAGTTGCGCCCGACCGACCAGAAATAATGGCAACTGGTCTCGGTTTCCGGTGTCATGAAGTGCGCCGTATGCAGCGTGATACCCTGTGACCGGTCGCCGGTCTCGGCGCCCGTGCCGGCATGGGCGCACCCGATATCGAACGCGCAGAGCGATGGCGGCAGGAATTCCCAGAGCAGCCAGCGATCGACGTTTTCTTCGGTCCCGAGCGCCCGCGCGAAAGTCGGCGATGGCACGACGTCCATCATCCACCGTGCGGCGCTTACGCTCGTCGGCGTGCGCTCGACCACGGGCGGCGTATCGGTGATCGCGCCCGAACCCAAGGTGTCGGGATGGACATAGGGTGCGTGGGTATTGTCGAGCTGTATATCGATCAGCAGATTGTACGCGCATCGTACCTGCCAATGCGCACCCCAGGCCACCCAGTCGGGATCGTCGCGCCAGAAGATATCGGGGATCAGATCCGGGTCGGCGGCATCCACATCGCCCATCCATATCCAAAGCCAGCCATGGCGTTCGACCAGCGGGTAGCGCCGTACCGCCGCGCCCGGCGGCACAAGCGACTGCCCCGGTACCGCCACGCAGGAGCCCGACGCATCGAATTCCAGCCCGTGATACCCGCATTGCAGCTGGTTGCCTTTGACCTGCCCCATCGACAACGGCAACGAGCGGTGACAGCACCGGTCCTCAAGTGCAGCTACTGTCCCGTCGGCACCGCGAAAGAGCACCACGGCGTCGCCCAGAAAAGTCCGGCCGAGTGGTCCTTCGTCAATTTCATCCGGGCTGGCAGCGATATACCAGCAGTTTCGCAGATACACGGTCTACTCCGTTGGTGTTCGTCGGCGGCGATGATACCGTTGTTTCAAGAGAATAAAAACGAGGGCGGCATGTCGGTCGAAAATAACACAGGCTGGGATTATATCGTGATCGGCGGCGGCTCGGCCGGCGCCGTCATGGCCGCGCGGCTGAGCGAGGTCTCCGCCAACCACGTGCTCCTGCTCGAAGCCGGCCGCGACACGCCACCGGGCCGCGAAGGCGCCGAAGTGCGCGATACATTCTATCGTGCGGTCTATAACCGTCGGAACACCTGGCCCGGCATCATGGCCCAGTGGCAGCCCCTACCCCATAACGTCCCCGATGCCGTACCGGCCTTCCCCTACGACCAGGGCCGCGTGATGGGCGGCGGCTCGTCGGTCAATTCAATGGTGTCGATCCGCGGCATGCCGGGCGATTTCGAGGAATGGGAGGCCGCAGGTGGGACCGGCTGGGGCTGGAATGACGTTATCAAGTATTACAAACGCCTCGAGACCGACTCGGATTACGGCGACGATCCGCGCCACGGCAATGACGGCCCGATATCCATCCGCCGCCACAAACGCGCGGACTGGCCGGGTTTCTGCGATGCCATCGCGTCCGAATTGCACCGCCGCGGGTTCGGCTATGTGAAAGACATGAATGTCGAGCCGCGCGACGGCGTGTGTTCCGTCGCCCTATCGAGCAAGCCCGGCCTGCGCCAGTCGACCGCCATTTCCTATCTAACGCCGGAAGTCCGCGCGCGCGCCAATCTCGACATCCGCAGCGATTGTTTCGCCGAGACGCTGATCTTTGACGGCACGCGCTGTACCGGTGTGCGTGTCCGGTCCGGCGGCGGAACCGAAGATCTGAAGGCGCATGAAGTCATCGTATCGGCAGGGTCGCTGCAGTCGCCGGCGCTGTTGCTCCGGTCCGGGATCGGACCGGCGGCCCAATTGAACGAATTCGGGATCGACATGGTCGCAGACCGCGCCGGCGTCGGACAAAATCTGCACGAGCACCCGACCTGCATCCTCGCCGCCCACCTGCGATACAACGGCATGCAGGATGCAGGATTACGTGCCGCAGGGAACGCGGCTCTGCGCCATTCGTCGAAACTGGACGGCTGCCCGCCCCACGATTTTTATATGGCCATCGCCAACAAGGTGAGCTGGCATCCGCTGGGCACGCGTATCGGCGGCGTGGTCATTGCCGTGGTGAAACCCTATTCGCGCGGCGCGGTCACCCTGAAAAGCGCCGACCCAGCGGAAAATCCGCGCGTCGCCTTTCACGTGATGGAAGACGAACGCGACATGGCGCGGATGAAACAGGGCCTGCGCATGTTCTACGACATCTTTCGCAGCCGGGCGGTCCGCGGAGTCACCACCGAAGCCTTCCCCGCCGCGTTCTCCGCCCGGGTCCGCGAACTGAACATGGAGACCCGTACCAACTGGTGGAAATCCTTCGCCGGATCGCTACTAATGGACCTGCCCGGCCCGTTTCGCCGCGCGGCCTTGCGCACGCTGATCGCACCGGGCCCGACGCTGGAAGAGATTTTTGCGACCGATGAGACGCTCGAAGCCTGGGTCCGCGAAAACTGCCGCGGGTTCTTCCATCCCGTGGGCACCTGCCGGTTCGGCGCAGCGGACGATCCGAAGGCCGTGGTCGATCCGGCCGGGCGGGTGCACGGCGTGGAAGGCCTACGCGTGGTGGACGCGTCGGTGATGCCCTCGATCGTGCGGGCCAACACCAACCTGACCGCCATCATGATTGGCGAGAAAATCGCCGATATGGTGAAGGACGGGCAATAATAATTTGGCAGTAAGATCCCCGCCTTCGCGGGGATGACGTGAAATTTGGATATAGCCGCGCCATTCCCGCGAAGGCGGGAATCTAATTCATGCCGCCTCCCCCGCCAGCAATTCATCGACCACACGCCGCGCATAGACCGCACCGGCATCCGAATGGATGTTCTGCCAGGTCCCTTGCGTGCCGACGCGATTGAGGACTTCCTGCTGCCGGTTGAGGACGTCGATATCCTCTTCGAATACCGCCTTCGATCCCTGATACATCATGTCGGTGACCGGCTGTTCCGGGTTGAAGTTCCGCGGCACCGCCCAGAAGAAATGGGTGGTTGTGTCGGACTCCGGCGTGATCGCGCACAGCACCCGATATTCAAGCCCGTCATCCGGATCATCGGAACCTGACGGCGTCGATTTGCTTTCGATCACGATGGTCGATGGCGGGCGGAAGATGATGCGGTGCATGCGGTCGATCAGCCCGTCATAGTTTTTCAGCTTCTGATAGAACGGCGGCGACGGACATTCGGGCATGATCCGCTCCACCGTCACGGTCTCGCCGTCGCGGGCCGCGGTCGCCGGGGTTTCCGAGACCGCATCGGTCCCGATCGTGCCGCGGTGAACGTAAGCCTCATGCGACAGGTCTATCAGGTTGTCGGCCAGAAGCTGGTAGTGGCAATCCAGATGCATGTAATCGCCGACCGGGAACCAGTCCGGATCGTCGTTCCAGTGAAAATCCGGGATCAGCGCCTCGTCGGCCTCTTCGGCCTCTCCCATCCATACCCAGATCAGGCGCCATTTTTCGGCAACGGGATAGGTCTTCACGCGAAGCCCGTCAGGGGGCGTGCCGTCCTGAGCGGGCACGCGCGTACACCGGCCGTCCACGGCGAATTCAAGTCCGTGATATAGACAACGCACAATATCTCCATCCCGTTCGCCCGCCGACAGCCGTGCCGACCGGTGCGGACAGATATCCGCTATCGCCGCGATGCTGTCATCGGCAGTGCGATACAGCAGGACGGGTTCTCCCAGAATCCAGCGCCCGAGTAGCGCACCGTCATCCAGTTCCGACGGCATTGCGGCGACATACCAGTAATTTCGCAGGAACATGCGTCCCTCCCATTGCTCCGGATCACGGTTGCCGGGCATTATGAATTCAACAGGCCTGCGCGCCAAGCGCACGGCATGAAGGGAGATCATAATGGCACGTATCGCATTCATCGGGCTCGGTAATATGGGCGGGCCGATGTCCATCAATCTGGTCAAGGCCGGTCATCAGGTGCGGGGCTACGACATCGTCCCCGAAAAGACAGCCCGCGCCGCCGCGGGCGGGGTTGAGGCAGCGACGTCCAACCCGAACGCGGCAAAAAGTGCCGATTTCATCTTCACAATGTTACCCACCGGCAAGGAAGTACGCGAAGTGCTTGTCGATGACGACGAGATCATGGACATCGTCGGCCCGGAGACGATTATTGTGGATTCATCCACCACCGATCTCGATGCGACCGAATATATCCACACACATGCCGCAAAACGCGGTCTGAGGCTGATCGATTCTCCGGTCTCCGGCGGTATGGCGGGCGCCGAAGCCGGATCGCTGACCTTCATGGCCGGCGGCGATAGTGCAGCTATCGACACGGCGGAACCGGTATTTCTTGCCATGGGCAAGAAGGTCGTGCGGGCGGGCGGGCCGTCGGCCGGCCAGGCGGTCAAAGTATGCAACAACATGTTGCTCGGGATTTCCATGGTCGGCACCTGCGAGGCGATCGCGCTCGGCGAAGCCGCCGGCGTCGTTCACCGGGTATTGTTCGACGTGATCTCGACCTCGACTGGGAATTGCTGGTCGATGAACGTCAACTGCCCGATGCCCGACATGGTCGACACCGCCCCCGCCAACCGGGATTACACGCCCGGCTTCACAGCCAAACTGATGCTGAAAGACCTGACCCTGTCGCAGGAAGCGGCCTCCAAGACCGGCGCGGTCACCCCGCTCGGCGAACACGCGCGCGCGCTGTACGAAGCCTTCTGCGACGAGCGCAACGGCGAGGTCGATTTTTCCGCCATGGTCCAGATGATGCGGGATATGCAGGCAAAATAATCTAATATGGCTAAAACGTCTCTCCTCCTCGTCGGCTCAATTCCGCTGGATGATACCGACGCCGTGCTCGACGCGATCGCCAGCACGATCGGTCCGCGCCTTACCAGCGTTCCGGATGGCGAAACGGGTGTGCGCTCGAACTGGATCGGCTGGCAGCATGCGGTCTTCGCGACGCAGGATGCGCTGGAACAGGGGACGGAAAAAGAGCGGGAGTATCAATTGAAACCGCCTTACCGCTTCGCGCCAGGCAAAACGGCGGCAGATATCGATTTCGGCGATCTCGGCTTTGCGCGCGAAGCCATCAAATCCTACCAAGTATTTTCCGCGCGCCGCGCCGCCGGGCGGTTTGCCGCCAATGCGCGGTTTCAGGTTTGTCTGCCGACGCCGTTCGCCCCGGTGTATTCGTTCTGTGCCTACGACATTCAAGGCGAAATCTATCCGGCGTACGAACGCGCCATGATGATGGAGATCGATGCAATCCGCCTCGCCATTCCGGACCGAGATCTTACTATCCAATGGGATGTGGCGACCGAGATGTCGGTCTTCGAGAACCTGCACCCGGTGCCGTTCCTGGGAGACGATCCAACACCGTGGCTGATCGAGACCCTCGTGCGGTTGGGAAATGCCGTGCCGGACGACATTACCCTCGGCTATCACCT
>Ga0315331_10001372_pt1 | contig 18188 bp, 18 predicted proteins | sample M160m34915metaG_FD_203456 | JGI IMG/M metagenome (GOLD analysis project Ga0315331, IMG submission 203456) | Ammonia-oxidizing marine archaeal communities from Monterey Bay, California, United States - M1 60m 34915 | ecosystem: Environmental > Aquatic > Marine > Intertidal zone | place: USA...
CTATAATTTCTAATATACTCCATAGGTCTTATTTTCATATTCATAAATCGATTTAATGTTTTTATAATTAATATTTTAGGATCTACCTTATTATTTATAATTCGATGTTCAATATACCAAAAACACCAAGCCAAGCAATATCCGCCAAAATCACCTAATTTTTGATTTAATAGATTATTCTCATCTGATAATGTTTGAAACCCAGATACAGGAAAATAAAAACTAGGTGATACATATGTAAAAGTATTATTTTTAGTCAATTCTTTTTCCAACATAATATCCATTGTTTTATCAAAAATACTGGTATTACCATATGGATCAAATCTTTCAATTATTTTTTTTTCAAAATCATATAAAATTAAAGTAGCATGTAATTCATCATGTGGGAGGCGAACGCTTAAAATAACAAATGCATATTTATATTTTTTATTTTTAGTAGCTTTTAGTATTAACATATTTAATTTAGGATGAATCCAAAAATTTTCCATAGTATTCCATATAATTAACCATGGAAAATTATTGTTTTCGAGTAACATATCATCTGGTAATTTAAAATTCAACCCCCATGTTGCTTGATATTCTCCTTCATATACAGGTAGATATAATTGTTTATATTTCATTTTCAAGTAAAATGAAAAAATTGCTGAATCAGTAAAACGAGCTTGAAACATATTAGAATGAATATATGGTGCATTTAATATTTTTATAGTTACAGTATCTTCTTTTAATAAAGGTAATTTATGTAAATATTTTTTCCATTTTTTATTTTTTATTACATTAAAGTTAATCTTTTGTTTATTTACTTTTTTAACATATTTGTGAAATAATTTATAATCCAATGTAACAATTATATCTAATGGTGACATTTTATTCATATTTATTTTATGCCAATCATTATATTGTGATAATAAAATATCGACTATTTTCATATTATCTTTATTTATGTTATTTAATGTTTTATTATATAAATTACTTAAAATAAAATGAATTATATTATTACCTTTCAAGTTTGTTTCATTAAAATTATGATTTTTCATTACATTTTTTAAAATATATAATGTATTTTTATAATTATTTGTTTTCATTGCAAGTTTATAACTAATATTAAATATATGATCAGTTGAAACAGGAGTATATTGATCTAATGTTGATCCACATTTTTTTACTATATATTGTAATAATATGAAACGTGTTAACACACTTGTTGAAAATGAAATATTATACCCCATATCATCAACATATGTAAATATTTTATTATCACTTTTATAAATAATCTCAAGTATATTTATAATATTTTCAGATGTTAAATTAGTGTTACCAAATATGTAAAAATATGATGGTTGGGTTTGATAAATAGTATAATCAATCGTATTATATTTTAATAGTATATTTTTTATAATGGTATATTTACCATTTTTAAACAATATATCAAGACAACTAATATGTTTGACTGAATATGTTTGAAACATTTGATTCATATCCATTTTTGCATTGTGCATTATTAATTTATAATAATCTTTTGTTGTCGGTTGTAAAAAATGAAGAAATGTCATATTATTTGAATTTTTATTATAAACATATTTACTGTATTTTTTTATTAAATAATTTAATATTATATAATTTTCATCTTTCGCTGCTAACATAAATCCATTATAATCATTTTCATTTATCATATTTATAGGATATGTTGCCAATTTTAATGCTGTTATATTATTAGTTAGGATCAAATAATGAAATAAATAATTATTTAAAAATATTGGTTTATTAATATTATAATTTTTTAATTGTTTCATATTTTTAATTTGTCCAATTTTTATAATATCAATTGTCATAATTATATTATTGTAGATTTATTTTTATCATATATATATATATATATGGATTTATGTAATATATTTACTCTAAATAATAATTTAATAATTTGTATTACTATTATTTTTATAATGGTAATTTATTTGGCTATACAAAATAATCAGAAAAGTAGACAAATTAATAAATTAGTGCAAGAAAACTTTACTTCCGATGAACTCTCAGGTGTAAGGAACGAGATAAACAAGATATATAATATGGACGTTGAGGCGATTCGAAATTTAGGAGCAATTAGTAAGAGTTTATTAACTGGTACTAACTATCATTCAACAGAAGTTGGTACACCAGGTGATCTTACTATTCCTGCTGATAATACCATATTCAAAGGGGATGTGAATCTTGATGGGGATATGGTACTAAAAGGGGGTATGGTACTAAAAGGGGATATAACAGTTGACGGTACTATTAATTTTACTAATAAGAATACAAAAATAATGAATATTTTACCACGTGGGATGATAATTTCATTCAATGATATGATCGCACCATTAGGATGGGCTATTTGTGACGGAGATAATGGAACACCTGATTTACGTGGTCGATTTATTAGAATGTGGCATAATCCAAATACATCCACTGGACAAGATACAGATTATACACCTACTGACACACAGAATAGTGATATTAATACGCATATAAGAGGTAACAGTACAGCTAAATTGCGTAATTATACACTTGGACAATATGGAGGCAGTGATTGGAGAGCATTGACCATAAATGAAATGCCTAGCCATAATCATAGTCATAATCTAGATCGTTCACATGGTACTAATAGTGGTGGTAACAAAAATATGTTTCACAGGGCTAGGTCAAGTTTAACTGGTGGAAGCGGTATTACGATTAACAATACAGGATCGGGTTGGGGACATGGTATTTTACCACCATATTATGTTTTAACTTATATTATGAAATTATAAATACTACACTCAAAAAATTGATATAATGATATAATGATATAATATTATCATTATATAATTATGACAACAATAAATGAATTGGGAATATCTAAATTTACAAATATAGGAGGTGTTACATGTTATATGAATTCAATTTTAGCAATCCTTCAACAAACTCCTATATTTACTGATTTTATGTTATGTGGAATATTTAAACCAGAATTATTAACAAAATATGACAAGACTACACTTGATTCCAGTGTAACATATAATTTATATCACTTATTAAAAATATCAGCATCACATGATAATTTTAATATCATTCCGAGTTCTTTTCGTAAATCTATGGCATTGAAGGACTCTATTTGGGGAGAACAAAATCAACAAGATTCACAAGAGTTTTTAACAGCTATATTTGGACAATTAGATAATGAAATTTCTAAAAAAGTTATATTTATTCCTGGATTAAAAGAAACTAATTTAAAAGAATTACCAGTAAAGCAAAATATAATAACAATATTAGCAACAATAGCATGGCAAAAATTTATCAAAAATGAATTTTCTCTAGTAAAAACACTATTTACTGGAATGACAAGAATGACTACAACTTGTACAAAATGTTCAAATCAATCTAATAATTTTGATATTTTTCAAACACTTCAATTAAGTATTCCAGTTGATAAACACTTGTACAAAACATTTACATTAGAAGATTGTATGGATCACTATATAATGAATGAAAAATTAGATAAAGATAATATGATGAACTGTAGTTTTTGTTATAAAATGAACCCTTCTACAAAAAAAACTATCTTGTGGAACACACCTACAATATTAATAATACATTTGAAACGATTTATTGTTAATATGCATGGTATTCCCACACAAAAATTAAACAATATGATTAAATATAAACATCATATTGATATTAAAAAATATGTTGATAGTATGTCACCAGATTATATTAAGGGTAATACACAATATACATTATTTGCTGTTAATTGTCATCATAATTTATCAAATTCTATGATTAACTCGATTAATTTTGGTCATTATACTTCAATTGTAAAGAACCAATATAATAAAAAATGGTATCATTTTGATGATGACTTAGTAACTAAAATTAATAATATGGATAATATAATTACACAAAATGCATATATGTTATTCTACCAATTATCAAGTACAATATAATTTATAAACATTATTATTTATTTTTAAATAAAAAAATAATATTTATATTTTTTATTGCTATTTTCATCACTATATTATATTTTTCTAATATATCATAATTATAATTAAATGGGAGTTTAAGTACAATTAATTTATCAGATGGTATCATTTCTATAACATCATATATTTTAATATTGCTCAAATATAATTCAATATTAGTTTTTTTTTTATATTCTGGACCACCCCATGGAGGATCAATAAAAAAAACATCATATGATGTATCAATATAATCTAACGAATTTCCACATATTAAAGTATAATTATTAAAATCATAGCATATCATATTTGTTTTTAATATATTAAAACGGTCACTATTCATTTCAATCCCAATTACATTATTAAAATATTTACAAAAAGAAATTGTATTACCACCACAACCAGCAGTCATGTCAAGTATTTTTATGTCAGCTATATCAGTTAGTTGTAAAATATTAATTATATTAAGTGATATAATATTTGCTTCATTTGGTAGAGTAATCGACCACAGTCCTTCGGTGTCATAATTTAATGAATTATAATCATCATAGGATGGTTTAGGATATATTTTTTTTAACAAAATATCATTTTTTATGGTAGAGTTTGCCATTATTTAAATATATATATTTTATCTTTCAATCAATTTTTTTCCAAGTATATATATATATATGGATTTATGCAATATATTGACTTTTAAAAATACTTTAATTTTTTTTATTATTATTATAATAATCTATCAAAGTATGCAAATTAATAAAATGAAAAATGCTAAACAAGAAAACTTTACTTCCGATGAACTCTCAAGTGTAAGGAACGAGATAAACAAGATATATAATATGGATGTTGAGGCGATCCGCAATTTAGGAACAATTAGCAAGAGTTTATTAACTGGGACTAACTACCATTCAACAGAAGTTGGTACTCCAGGGGATCTAACTATTCCTGCTGATAATACCATATTCAACGGGGATATGAAAATTAACGGGGGTATAACTGTAGATGGACCTATTAATTTTTCAAATAAAGATACACTTTTAATGGATATATTACCACGTGGGATTATATTATCATTTAACAGTATTGTTCCTCCAATGGGATGGACTTTATGTAATGGATTGAATGGTGCACCTGATTTACAGGGGAGGTTTATATTGGGTTCTGGTAGTGGTAGTGGTTTAACAAATAGAGAGATATATAATGTGGGTGGGGAAGAAAATCATACATTAACTATTAATGAAATGCCAAGTCATAATCATACCATAAGAGCAAGTCATCAGCCGGGGCATCAGCACCATGATTACTACGATAGGGTAGCCCTGGGTGGTTCATCCCTTGCGTCTCGCTCTAATGTTATAGAGAATACAGGGAGTGGTCAACCTCACAATAATATGCCCCCATTTTATGTATTAACCTATATTATGAAATTATAAAAAATGAATATTAAAGATTTATATAAATATTATCTATATATATATAAATACAATGAACCATAATATAATTTCTGAATTTGACCGTTACATTTCATTTATTCATCAAGAATCGGATACATATAAAAAAGAAAATAAAACGAAAGAATTAAATCAGAACAAATTTCGTTTAAGGCAATTGGCACGAGTCATGTCAATACTAAAAAAATATCCAACTATAATAACATTAGATAATTACAAAGAATTAAACTCACTTGATGGTATTGGAAAGAGTACTATTGAGAAGATTAAAGAAATATTAGAAACTGGGAAAATAAGTATAATAGGCGATTATACGAATACATCACAAGATAAAAAAAAAATCTTAAATGAATTGGAAGAAATTGTTGGTATAGGAAGATCACATGCTCTTGAATTATATAATCAAGGTATCCGATCTATTAAAGACTTGAAAGATAAGATAAAATCTAATTCAATAAGTGTAAACGATAAAATTATCCTAGGATTGAAATATCATGGTAAATATCATATGAATATTCCGCGTGAAGAAGTAGATATGTATAATAATTTTTTCCAAAGCTTGATCAAAAAAATAAATAAAACAATGAAATTAACAGATACTAACAACTATATAGTAGATATATGTGGATCATATCGTCGTGAGAAAACACATAGTAATGATATAGATGTACTTATCAGTAAAACTAATTCAACTAAAAACATAACTGAAAATCATCTTGATATGATAGTAAAAAAACTAAAAACAAATCTAAAAAATAATAATAACAACCCACTTTTAATTGATAGTATGACAGATAAAAAGATTAAAACAAAATATATGGGTTTCAGTAAATTAAAAGACTGTCTGATTAGGAGAATAGATATTAGATTTATACCACATGATAGTTATTATTATGCATTATTATATTTTACAGGATCAGGTGATTTAAATAGAAAAATGCGACAAATTGCTAAAGATAAAGGTTATAAATTATCTGAATATGGTTTATTTGATGTGAATGATAAAATGTTTCGTGTTACTAGCGAGCGTGATATATTTAAAAAATTAAATATGGAATATTTGCCGCCAAGATTAAGATAATATATTTTTTTGACAAAGCTCTTTATTTCATATTGAAAATATTAGTAAATAATAATAGTTTATCATTATTACAACAATATATTCTAATTATATGTTCTTGATGTTTTTGATTTATTAGTAAAGAGAAATCTTTTACTTTATTACGTGACAATTGTTCGCTAATAATTTCTTTTGTATCCAAATCATAAAATGTAATATTATTTAATGGATTTGTTTTACCACCAACATACCCTACTTTAAATTTAATAATATTATAATCTTCTTTATCAATATTTGATAATAAACTCATATCAAATTCAATTGGATTTATTGAAATATCTTGGTAGACTAATTTAGGCAATTGCCTCATATTAATTTGTTCTATAATATCACTGCATTTAACACTCTTGTCGATATGCCATATCATGTGATCTACTAATTGTATCATTTTTTCTGGATCCATTATATAGTTTGATATAGAATGAGTCTTTTCGATTTCGAATAATAATTTTAATATCATTATTTCAATTGATTTCACTGTCTTGTTATTATAAATTTGTCGATGTAATCTATATCTTAAAAAAAACATTTGATAAATATCTTCATTACATTCCTGTGAATAACAAATAGTTTGTTTATAAACCCTTGCTTCATTAATAATTCGCGAATAATCAAAACCCATTTTTAATCCCACCGCATTAGTATCACGTGTTAAATAATCAAATTTATCAACATCAATTGAATTTATTGGATTAGAAATAATTTGGAATATCCATTTTCCAATTTGGTATTGTGGTTTCCATTTACTATATTCAGATTGCTTTGGATTAATCAAATCACCGATTACTTTTAATTGTTGTTTTGATAATTTTATTTTATATTTTTCTACCATGTGATACAGTAGAACAATTGATCTATTCTCGTGATAAATATTCGTTGTATTATCACATAAATCTTTATAATGAGGTAGTTTAGGTAAAAAACAATCATCAAATAAATGCGAAAACATCATATGTCCTAGATCATGGCATAATCCTGCGATTGATACTAACAATACTATTTCTTCTGTGATATTTAATTCTGGTTGTTTTTTCATAATACTTTCAATCATAGTTTTTGCTAAATGATATGTTCCTATAGAATGTTCAAATCTACTATGATTTGCTGTTGGATAAACCAAATACATAATACCTGTTTGATGGATAAAACGGAGACGTTGAAAAATTGTAGTATCAATTATACTACTTGCTATAGAATCTATGGTTATGTAACCATGTATATTATCATATATTATCATATATAATAGTATAAATAGTCATCTGCTTATGATGTTTTGATTCTAAAATATTTCCCTTTCATAATTGATGATATTATAAATTATTTAAATCCTTTAATAACATGTATATAATGAAATGAATCCCAATCTTTCATTTCTGCATACATACACTTGGTTCGAAGTTCAGTTTCCATATGCCCAATTACAAATGATAAAGTGTTAATGCTTTTTAATATATCTTTATTATGTATAATAATTTCATTTATTGTATTATTATCTTCAATATATTGAATAATAGCATAAATGTCATGTGATACCATATTATGAACATAATGATCTTGATAACAGCAATTTCCTTTTTTATTGTAATTATAAGTACATGAATCTTTAAAATTACAAAATTTATATGAACAACGAATTATACTACTTTTATTTTGTTTGGAAAAAGATATAGTCGGTTGTTTCAATCGTTCCCTTAATATTTCACTTAATTCAAATAGATATTTTAATGAAACTATAATAAAATTATATTCTAATTTATTATTTTGTAGAGAATATTTAGAAATTAATTTTATTATCTCTAATTCTTTTTGTATAATTTCTAATGATTTTTTATTAGTAAAAATAGATTTAATTGTATTAACGTCATATGAATCTTCAATTTCTTTAATTTTATCAATATAATTTATATCACTGTCTTCAATTACATTATCAGTTATATGTGTATTTTTTATTTGTTGTATAAATATATCATCTGTAATATTTAAAATAGTTTTATTAAAATATGTATTATATAATTCATTATTTAGAGTCATTATATTATATATATAATTTATCTTTAATATACAAGTGTTAACAACGAATTGAATAAAAATAGATTTAATAATAATTCATATAGATTTAAAATTTAAATATAAAATATACTAATGTCTACTGATAGAGATAATAAAAAAGATATATTTTTAAATAATATAATGACTCAAAGTGAATGGTATAAAAAAAAAGCAGCTTATTTAAAAGAACTTTTAATTACATACAAAGATGAATTAGATGAGTATTTACCTGTTCAAAATATTAAAGAATATTATAAAATTAAAGTTGGTGGTTATATACGTTATATTGATTCTAATGATATATTAAAATGGGGAGGTATATTATTAAAAAAAATTAAAAAAAATGATATAGATTATATGATCGTAGCAAATACTAATATGAAATGTATTACAGTATCATTTTATAGAAATACTATATTTTATAAAAAACATGTTAGTGCATCTGATAAAACTAGAAAAATGTTTATATCATATTTAGATAAATATTAATAAAACAGTATTGAAAAAGATGAAAATAATATTAATATATAAATATTATTTTCTAATTAAAATTAATGAGTAAAATAACCAAAAGATTATCTCGTGATACACAATATAATAAAACTAAAAAAAGTTATCAAGAATCATTATCCCCTGATGAAATTAAACAAAAATTAGAAGAATATAAAATGCTAGATGATATAAAAGAGGTATCATTAAATTCACATATACGATATTTTACAATTAATCCAAAAACAGGAGATAAGCAATTTAGACTTGGTGGATTTGTTACAAAAATTGAAGATGAGTACATTATATTGTCAAATAATAATATAAGTTGGTCTGTCCAAATAAAAAATACAGTATTTTTTATTAAAATGTCATTTAATGATATGAAAGAAGAATTAATAAAAAAAATTAATAAAAAAAATGAAAATGAAATGAATGCTTTAAAAGAGGAGAATAAAAAATTAAAAGCTACATTAAAACAAGTTAAAAATCAAGTTAAAAAAAAAGATTTAATTAATTAAGTTTAGTTTTTTTTCTTAATATTATATATATAGAAATGCCTAGTGATCAAAGTTTAAAAGGAAACCGCTATTTAGGTAGAAGTAGTAAAAAAAGTAGTAAAAAAAGTAGTAAAAAAAGTAGTAGAAAAAGTAGTAGAAAATACAACAGATCTTTTGAAGAATCTACTATGAATAAATATGGTATAAACCAACAAATGAACCGACAAACAGATCCATATATGAATCAACAAATGAACCAACAAATGAACCAACAAATGAATCAACAAATGGATCCATATATGAATCAACAAATGAACCAACAAATGGACCCATATATGAATCAACAAATGAACCAACAAATGGACCCATATATGAATCAACAAATGAACCAACAAATGAATCAACAGATGAATCAACAAGTGAATCAACAAATGAATAATATATCAGGTCTTAAAAATCCATCTAATTTAGATTTTGATCCTCTTCATGTTAACTTTATGACATCTCATAATAAAAGTGGTGCAAACTCATTCGCAAATAAGCATGATGGTATGAGTTTCAATGGTATGGCTGGTAATAGTATGGCTGGTAATAGTATGGCTGGTAATAGTATGGCTGGTAATAGTATGGCTGGTAATAGTATGGCTGGTAATAGTATGGCTGGTAATAGTATGGCTGGTAATAGTATGGCTGGTAATAGTATGACTGGTAATAGTATGGCTGGTAATAGTATGGCTGGTAATAGTATGGCTGGTAATATAAATAATAAATATTTGGCACATGATGCAAATGATGCAAATGATGCAAATGATGCAAATGATGCAAATGATACTATGGATAACAATATGATAGAAGAAAAACAATCAATGTCAGGTGGTGGACGACGAACTTCTAAATATATATACACACGTATATTGAAGAAAATGTAATTAATTTATTAAACATTTATCAAATTAATCTTATCATAATAGAAAAACAAAATTATAATAACTTTGTTTTTCTTAATAATACTATTTTATAATTCAATTAATATAATTTAAATATAGGTATATTAATAACCTTATCTACAATATATATATCTTTATCTAATTTCATAAAAAATCCATTTTCATCTTTCATTAACTTGCCCATAGCATAGTACGTATCATAATTATAAATAACACCACTTGATTCATACAACCATGCATTTATAGTTTCTGAATATGTTTTTTCCCCAATCATATTAACAACTTTAATTTTCCTGACTTTAATTTTCATTTTAATACTATCAAGTGAATTCAATCCATTGTCCATCTTACTGTCGATCTCAATATTTCTATTATATGCTGGTCCAACATTTTTATCAAATAATGATTCTTCGTTAAATTTAAAACAATTATATTTTGATCCCATCATATTATGAGATTTAAAAAGTTCACAATCAACAGCTATTTCTTTAATTGCTTCTATAAATGATACTAATAAATTATTTTTTTTCCTTGATATTTTTTCCATCATTTCATCTGAGGTTTCTTTACAATTTTTACGAATCATTTTATATCTGAAAACATCTACTATTCTATCTTTTATTGGTAAATCAGAATGATGACATTGTCGAATAGCTCTACCAATAACTTGTTCTATTCTACCTTCATTCCAATATGGTTCAATTATATGAACTTGTCGACAATTTTTAAGATTAATACCTTCTGCACCGGCAGGTGATATCATAATTATTTTAATAATATCACCTAGTTTATTTTCTTTAGTATTAAATAATAGTTTATTTTTTTCACGTATTTCTCGATCAATATCTCCATGAAATTCAATATATCTTAGTCCTGCTTTTTTGGTTGTTTGATCTAGTTTATATTCATTAAAATCAGTATCATTTTCAATAGACACAAATCCAAAAAAATTTAAATATATTTTAAACATTTGCAATCCTTCCATTTTAACATAATTACTATACACCAAAACAGGACCTGGTGATTTAATAATATTAAATATTATATTTAATATTTTTGGACCACATTCATAAAAATGATTAAATAAATTACTTTTCTTATCAGTACTTTCTATCATTTTTGTAAAACTTCCATTATATTTTTTCAAAAAATCACTAACATCATTCATAATGGTATGATTATTTTTAATATCTTTTCGTAATTGTTCCTTGAAAAACTCAATTGTTTGATTCACAAATTTATTACTTGTTTTTATATATTTAACAATCATTTCACTTGTCATTTTTATTTGTTCAATTTTATGCTTGTGTTTTCCTTCATCTATTATATTTGCTTCTTCGTCAGTTATTCGAAATTGTCCAGGACGAGGTCGTTTTTCCCCAGTAACATCACTATCTATATTTGGAAATACAAAATTACATGCTTGACGAGTATATGATGCATATGTTGACATGTCGTCTCCACCAACTTTACCTCGAGACATTTTTCTTCTCATTTTTTCTTTTTCTTCTTCTATTTTTTCAAAATAATCATATACTTCTTGTTGATATTTACCCATAATTAGTTTTTTATAATGAATTGTTTTTCTAGCAAATTTATCAGGAGTAGAACCAATATAATATGATACTAATCCCATTATTCGCCTTTGAAATTGATTTTTTTTATTTTCATTAAGTGAATCAAAATTACTCGAAGAAATATAAATTTGATTAAATATAGCTTCGCTTGTTGGGAATGATCCTGGTCTTAATAAATTAAAAATTAATGCAAATTCGAATGGTTTATTTACAACAGGTGTAGCTGACATTAATATAATACGTGTTTTTTCATTATCTTTTTTTTCTTGTTGAATATAATCATATATTACTTGAGCTCGTTTTCCTTTTTTAGATGAAATATTGCTGTATACATTTCTTATAAAATTATGAGATTCGTCAAAAATATACAAAGATTCTTTACTACTATCAACCTTTTTAACTGTTTCTAAAAAATCTCTGTCAGCAAAAGGAGAATCATAGTGAATAAATTTTAAATTTTTCATTCTATTATCTTTATCATTTGTATCAATCCAGTCATTTAAATCTTTCAACCATGGATCATTTTTTAATGATGCTTTTATTAATAGAAATACATTCCATTTTGGAGTATAATTATATAATACATTATAAATATTAATAGCACTCACTGTTTTTCCTGATCCAAGACCGTGATAAATTAATATATCGCGGAAAGGAGATTGATAATTTAAAAATTGTCCTAAAAATGCTTGATATGCTGTTACTTCTTTCTTAAGTTGTTCACTACATGGATCTTCGCCCTCTTTTCTAAAAATTTCAGGAAGTTCGTATGATTTAAAATTTAATAAAACCCATGATGGAAAAAGTCGTCCATTTATTTCAAGATTAATATTTTGTTCTTTAGACATTCAAATTATTAAATTACTTTAGAAAAATCATTTTAATTAAATGATTTTTCTCAAATGTTTTTTTCTCAAATGTTTTTTTCTCAAGATTTCCAAGTGATTTTACCAAAGTTTCTTTTTCTACTCGAGTCTCTTTTTTTTGAATGTTTTTCCATACCAGATGTATTTTCAAATGTATATATTGGTTTTTTTCCTGAATTCCCACGTGGTTTATATGAAAATGAAATTTGTTTACCAGAGTCTTTCTTTTGTTCTTTATCTAAAAATGAACGTCTTAATAAATCTTTTGGTTCACCTATACATTTTAATGTAAACTCTTCAAATGGTGTATTATCAAGTACTGTCTTATTATTTGTATCTAAAAATGTATTACGGGCTTTCAATAATCTAACCAACATTGTCCCATATACTGTTTCATTAAATTTATTTTTTTTAATAATACCTCTAATATAATGTATTAATGTATATAAAAATACTAATTGAAATGTTCCATAATTAATATTTTTGTTTGATTTTTGATAAACAGAACATTTATCATAACTACCATACACTCTAAATACTAATATATTATCTATATACCATTCACTTGAACGATCTAAAAATTGAGAAAATGGATAAAATGATTTTTTAACAATAGATGTATATTTCTTTTTTAAAAGATTATGTATTTTATCTACATCGTGTGAATAATTAGTGGAAATAACTTGATAAAAAGGTTTTGTTATTTTAAAAGTACTTGGCATTTTAGCTTTTTTTATTAAATAATTGAATGCATGATGTCCTATTACAATTAATTTACTATTAATTAGTATATTTTTTTTAATATATTTTAACATATTTTTTATATTGGTTTTATTTTTATTATAATCACTATATTCAAGTTTATTATAAATCATATTTTCATTAAATGGATACCAATTAATTAATTTAGTAAATCGTACAAATGTTTTCTTTAATCTAAAATAACTAGTCATTGGATCTGTATATACACGATATGCATCAATTAACATAAAATGTGGATGAGTTAATAATAAACCATTTATTGTAACAGTTGGTATATTATCATATATTTCTTGTGGCATATAAGAAATATCACAATAATTTAAAAAATTAATAAATATTTTATATGTTTCATTGTGAACTCCCTCTTTTCCTTGAATATATTTATATTGTTTTTTATATAATAAATCACATAAATCAATCGTGTCACCAATTGGATCTGGTGTATAAAACTCAATATCAGCCAAATCTATTTCTTTATAAAAAACATCATTCTCACTTTTAGAACGAATTAATTCATTTTGTGCATAACCCCCATATATTATTCTTTTTTTATCTTGTATAAATGTTTTTATGTCATTCATTACATTTCTAGTCTCATCTAAGGTGGGTTCATATGTATTTAAATATATTGTTTTTGCTTTATCCTGAATCAAATCAATATTCTGCAAGATCAAATCAATTTCTTTTTGTCTATACATTATAAATAACTAGATATTTATAATATACATAATTATGAGCAATCACTGTTCAAAAGAAATATGTCATAAAAATTAGAAAGTATAGGATTGTTATATTATTTAGTCATCCTCACTCTCAGTATCACTAATATTTAATAGCTTTCGTTCTACTATATTTGATCCTGTCTCAAATAAATTTGAATAGGATGTATTTAAATTTTCTTTTACATAATGTGTATTAAATGTTTCCCATGATAAATTATTTTCAGATTCTAATTTATTAAATAATTCATATTTTTTTTGAAATAATTCTGGTACAATAAATACACTAGAATCTGTTTTAAATTTCTTGAATTTAATATAGATATCATAGTCATTTTTATATACTCTTTTCTGTTCTTCTATTTTTTCTTTTTTCTGTTTCAATAAATTTATATTATATTCTAATTTACTTTTATGACATTTTTTTTGTTTAGTTAGTTTAGGGCATACTGTATCATCTTTTTCATTAGATAATAAAATATCTGAATCTTCTATAGGAATAGGTTGATTATCATATATATCACAGGTAATTGAATTTGTATAATAACTTTTTATTTTAAGATGTGATTTTTGTGAAAATTTATTATTAACCAATCCTTGTATCATATTTTCACATTGTGTATAGTCCGAGTATAAACCAATTAATTTTTCTTTTAATAATATTGCATGGAGCATTTAACTAGTATAAATATTTAATATTTAAATATTTATATATATAATAATATGAAAATTATTGCTTGGAATATAAATGGAATGCGTACAATGATAACTAAAAAAGATTTATATAATTTAATAGACGAGGCTAAACCAGATATAATATGTTTTGGTGAAACTAAATTAACTTGTCCAATTATATCTGTAAAAAATACACTTGAAGAAAAAATAACCGGATATAAATATAGATATTTTAGTCAATGTTCTATAAAAAAAGGATATAGTGGTACAGCAATATTTTCCAAGAAGAAACCTCTAAATATATATTATGGAATAGAACAACATGATGTTGAAGGAAGAGTTATAACTTTAGAATATAATAATTTTTATTTAATACATGTATATACACCTAATTCGGGGGAAATATTAGCTCGGCTAAAATATCGTATAAATACATGGGACGTAGAATTTAAAAAATATTTAGAAAAACTACAAAAAAAGAAACCAATAATTGTATGCGGTGATTTGAATGTTGCAAATGATACACTTGATTTACATAATCCATCTACTAATGCAAAAAATGCAGGATTTACTATAGAAGAACGTAATAGTTTTAAAAAATTATTAAATGAATTACATTTAATTGATACTTTTAGATATTTAAATCCTACAAAAATAGAATACAGTTATTGGTCATATCGTTTTCAGGCACGGAATAAAAATAAAGGATGGAGAATAGACTATTTTCTTACATCGCAAAATATAATAAAATATGTCAAACAATCTAAAATATTAACAAATATTTTAGGCAGTGATCATGCCCCAATTGAATTAAATATAAAAAAATGGGTGTCGTCAACAAAAAAACAAGAGAATTGAGAGTTAAAAATATACTTAATTTATAATGTATGTACCATTAATATATTCTAATATAGGAATAGATACAATTACTCCATTAATCATGTCATAATTTATATCATTCTTTTTTGTTAATTTCTTTTCTTTAAGAAGTGCAGTTAATTGTACATTTAGTTTATTTTTAATTTGTATATCAGTTGTATTTAAATTATTTATAAATTCTTTCATTTTTATTATTTTATGAATAATATTTAATTTAGTCCACGGTTTTCTATACATATATTCATCTGAATATTTATTTTCTGATTCGGTATCAGGAGGTTGTCCAATTATAGGTGATGTGACAATATCATTCATCTCATTTTCCCAATGAGGAGATTTAATTTGTATTTTATTTTTAGCTGCGTACAATTTAATATTATTATTATACAACATATCCATTGTTTTTAAAAGTGTATTCATTTAACTATATTGTTAATATTTTTTTAAATATGAAAACAGTTTATGCTTTTATTGAATAAAAGTGTTTTGTTTTATTATACCACAATAAAGCCATTAAACCACCTAATAATTGTGCAACAACATATAGAGTACATGTAGACAAATCTATACTACCTTTCATATACATTATCGCACTAATTGCAGGATTTACATGTCCTCCTGACACATTTCCAATTAAAAATACTATTGTAACAAGTGTTAAACCGATTGGAATTGCTTTTCCAGTTGCGAAAATAACACTAATCAAAAGAAAAGTACCAAACAGTTCGGCTATAAATTTAGTTAAATCAAGCATATATTAAACTGAGATTTTTAAATATTTTTAAATATTTTTAAATATTTTTAAATATTTTTAAACATTTTTAAACATTTTTAAAATATTTAAATAATCATTATATATAAATATAAATGGATTTATTTAATGATTTATTTGCTATGCGAGTTCAATTCCAATATATGTCATACAATGAATATATGATCATATGGGAGTTAAAACAATATGCATATAATAATGGGATATCTCTTGATGAATTAAATGATACTATATTTCAGTTCTACATATCATTTGATTTATCAATTACATTTGTAGAAATTAATAATGTAATTTTTAATCCAATTAATTTTAATATAGATGATAACAATATGAACAATATAGATGAAAACAATATAGATGAAAACAATATAAACAATATAGATGAAAACAATATAGATGATAACAATATAAATAATATAGATGAAAACAATATAAATAATATAGATGAGGATAATATAAATATAGATGAAAACAATATAGATGAAAACAATATAAATAATATTGATATGATTATTGCAGATATTATAGGTATTCATCAGGGTCATAATATAAATCATTTTGTACTTGATTTATACCCAGTTAATAATTTATTTGATAATATACCTAATACAGAACATTTGAATGATATAGTTGTAACAACTGATGAAACTGAATTAAATAAAATACAAGTAAATATATTAGATAAAGAAATTTTAGACAAGTGTTCAATTTGTATGTTCAATTTTGAAATTGGAGATAAATTTTTAGATATTGAATGTAAGCATATATTTCACCAAGAATGTTTAACAACCTATTTACAAAACTATAATCATATTTGTCCAATATGTCGTAAAGAAATTGGAAAAATTAAAATAAATTATTAAATATTTGCTGGTAAAATATCTTGACTTAAATCTTTTGTAGTAAGTATTCTCATTCGACAACAATATCTACGAATACCTAGATTATTTATAACTTTACTAATTTCAATACTTTGTTCTTCTTCAGTCAAGTCTGGATTATTGCATATTTGAGCTTTCTTAGTTTCAAATTCTATTGTTTTTGCACCTATGTTAAAAGCACATGTTGGACATATTATATAGATCATTAATATATATAACATTATTGTTTTTAAATTTAAATATCAATTTTTTACACTATTTAAAACATTTACACCGAGATCTTTTGGATATATCAAAAAAATATTTAATATATATAAATACTGCAAACAATTTCTAGTATATATATATTTAATGAAAAATCTAATTCATTATGGAGATATGTTAGCAATATTTGGATTTATGTTTTTAATAAAATATTTTTCAAGTATTAAAAATAAAACATTTTTTGAATATTTTTTATTTGTTTTTTCTATTTGTGGATTTATAATAGATATTTATTTTACTTTTTTATTTTTAATGTATAAATCTTC
>Ga0315331_10001375_pt1 | contig 18174 bp, 14 predicted proteins | sample M160m34915metaG_FD_203456 | JGI IMG/M metagenome (GOLD analysis project Ga0315331, IMG submission 203456) | Ammonia-oxidizing marine archaeal communities from Monterey Bay, California, United States - M1 60m 34915 | ecosystem: Environmental > Aquatic > Marine > Intertidal zone | place: USA...
ACGCGGTTCGGGTCGGGGATGTCCCCCGACACCGGGTCCGCGTCGCGATCCGTCGTCACGCCGGGCCCCCAGGGCACAACGTGAATTCTCGTTGGCGGCAGGGCCGGTCGCCTGAGACAATCCAAGCTTACATACCGTTGGAGCGCGAGAGATGAGCGAGAGTCCCCAGAGTCGGAAGAAACTTCATGAGCTGCTCGACCTGCTCCGCGAGGTCGACGAGAGGCGCTACGGCCCCGAGTACGGCGTCGAGCGCCCCGAGGACGTGGTAGACGGACATCGGAATCTCCTCCATCTACTGGAGGGCGGGCTCTTTTCGCACTTCGAATCGGACCCCGAGCGCCCGAAGTTTCGGCGAATCGTGTCGCCGACTCGGAAGTTTCGCGGCGACAATCCGGACGCGATCTACTTCGACGCCGCCGTTCGGCCGGGCCGCGAGTACCGGGTGCGCGGAAACCTCTCAGGCGCGGTCTATTTTTCGGTCACGGTCGAGGAGGGCCCCGGCGAAGGCGCCTACGCCACTGGGACCGCGTCGGGCCTCCACGACGGCGAGATGCGGGTCGAACCTGATGGCAGCTTCGAGATTCTGCTCTCCGAGGACGACCCCGGCGATGGGCAGAACTGGCTCCGCCTCACGCCGACGGCCTGTCGACTGACCACCCGCCATTACTTCGAGGAGGAGGTGTGCGCCGCCGCGGACCCCGCCCGCCATATTCCGCTCTCAATCGAGCCCCTCGTCGACCCGGGCTCGCCTCCGCCCTGGGACGATGCGCGGGTCTCAGCGGCGATCGCGCGCGTGATGAACTTCGTCCGGGGCGACACGATCGGGCAGCCGCCTCGCAACCCTGCTGAGCAGCCGGGGTGGGTGTCGACGACACCGAACGAGTTCAACCCGCCCGCCAAGCCAGGTGACCTCGCGTTCTCGGCGATGGATATTGCCTACGCGATGTGTCCCTATCAACTCGCCCCCGAGGAGGCCCTGGTCATTCGAGGCCGCTTCCCGATCTGCCGCTTCGCAAACCTCGTGCTCTGGGACCGGTATCTGCAGAGCTACGACTACAACAATCGGCGCATCTCGTTGAACCGAGCACAGACTCACCTCGAGCCCGACGGCAGTTTTCGGCTCGTCGTCGCGCATCGTGACCCCGGCGTGCCGAACTGGCTCGATACGGAGGGGCGCCCGGGCGGGATTCTGTACTGGCGTTTCCTCCTCCCGGAGGGGGACATCGTGACCCCTTCGTGCGAGGTCATCGAGGTGTCCTCCCTTGCTTGATCGACTCGGCGACCGCCCTCACAGCGGGAAGTGGTTCGAAGAGCTCACCCCTGGGCTCGTGATCCAGCACGCGATCCGCCGCACGATCACCGAGGCGGACAACGTCCTGTTCACCTCGATCACGATGAACCCCGCGTGGCTCCACCTCGACTTCGACTACGCGGCGAACCAGACCGAGTTCGGCCGACCCTTGGTGAACTCGATGTTGACGGTGGCGCTCGTCATCGGGATCAGCGTCCACGAGACGACGCTTGGGACGACCGTCGCGAACCTCGGCTTTCAGCAGGTGAAGTTCCCAGCACCTCTCTTCCATGGGGACACCGTCCGGGTCGAGACTGAGGTCGTCGCCGCGCGCGGCTCGAAGTCGCGGCCAGCGCAGGGCGTTGTCACGTTCGAGCACCGCGCCTACAACCAGGAGGACGCGCTCGTCTGTTGCGCGGTTCGTGACGCGCTAATGCACCGGCAACCCGAAGCCCGTTAGCTGCGCGCCCCAAGAATCCCGCTTCCGCGGGCGGCGGGTACGAATCGATTGTTCCAGGCGCTCGTTCCGTGCGAGTCTGTTGGTTCAACCCGTTGGAGAGGGAGGATCGATGTCAGGCTTCGACTCGGTAGTTCGCGGTGGCATGTTGGTCGACGGTACGGGAGCCCCTCGTGTCCGCGCGGACCTCGGGATCCAAGGCGGACGGATCGCGGCGATCGGTCGCCTCGCGGCCTCGGACGGGGAGCGGGAGATCGACGCGTCGGGTTGTGTCGTCGCGCCGGGTTTCGTCGACCTCCACACGCACTACGACGCGCAGATCTTTTGGGACCCCTACTGCTCGATCTCGAGCTGGCACGGCGTGACCTCCGTCGTGATCGGGAACTGCGGCTTCGGGTTCGCGCCGGTCCCTGCTGACGCCCGGGACCAGGCGATGCGCTCCATGACGCGAGTCGAGGCGATCCCGTATGACTCGATGCGTGAGGGGATGCCGTGGGACTGGGAGAGCTTTCCCGAGTTCCTCGACAGCCTCGAACGGACGCGGAAAGCCGTGAACGTGCAGGCCTTGGCGCCGCTGACCCCCGTGATGGTCACCGCGATGGGTCTCGAGCGCGCGAAGGCAGGTGCCCTGCCGACCGAGGCCGAGCATCAGCACATGCAGGCGTTGCTCGACGAGGCGATGACGGCCGGCGCGGCGGGGTGGTCTGCCCAGCGGACATCACCCGACAGTGGCTACAACATTCAGCGGGACTACGACGGCACGCCGATGGTCACGGACGTGATGCATGACGAGACCATGTTGGCCATGGCGGAAGTGCTCGCGCGTCATGGCCGCGGCTTCATCCAGACGACTTGTGTCAAGCGGACCCCGCAGGAGAGCTTCGATATCATGGAGCGCGTGGCCGAGACCGCCGGTCGGCCACTGCTTCACAACGTCATCCTTGCGTACGCGAACTTTCCGAAGGCGCACCATCTCTACGTCGATTGGATCGCGTCGTGCCGCGAGCGGGGTCTGCCGATCTATGGCCAGGCGGTCACGAGCACGGCTGGCTTCACCTTCGACTTCCACGACTGGAACCTCTTCGACGAGTGCGACGCGTGGGCGGAGGCGACGCGTGGGAGCGACGCGGAGAAGCTCCAAAAGCTCGGAGACCCGGAGCGCCGGCCCCTCCTGCGTAAGCAGACCCCGTACACCATCACCCCGGGGCTCGATCGCATCGTCGTCGTCGAGACGAGCCGGCCCGAACACTCGGACGCGCGCGGGCGTACCCTCGGCGAGTTGGCTGAAGAGCAGGGTGTCCACCCTGTCGATGTCATGCTGGACCTCGCCGTGTCGGAGGACCTCGACACGGTCTTCTACACGCCACTTCCGAACGACGGGTACTTCGGGTTGGAAGACCTCCTGCAGGATCCGTCGATCCTGTGCGGCGTTTCCGACGGCGGGGCACACACGAAGTTCACGACACCGGGGATCTTCCCGACGGAGTTGATCACCGTGGCCGTGCGTGACCGCGAGATGATCGGGTTGGAAGAGGCGCACCGCAGGTTGTCCGCGCTACCGGCGCACTGCGCGGGCTTTGGGGGGCAGCGGGGGACGCTGCAGGTGGGCGCGCCTGCCGATGTGATCGCCTACGACTTCGAGCGGCTATCGATCCTCGAGCAGGAGGTGGTTCGCGACCTCCCGGGTGATGAGTGGCGCCGCGTCCAGCGCGCCGACGGCTATCGGCACGTGCTCGTCAACGGGGTCCCGACGATCGAGGACGACACAGAGCTTGGCGCGGACGCGGGGGCGCTTCTGCGGGGCGGGCGTTGAGCCCCGCCCGCAAAGAAGGCTAGGCCGGCGACGCGATCAGCTTCGTCTCGAGGTATTCCTCGTAGCCCATGCTGCCGTTCTCACGACCGAGGCCGCTCTCACGGTAGCCACCAAAGGGCGCGTCGACGGAGAAGTACTGGCCGCCGTTGACCGACATGGTCCCGGTCCGGATGCGTCGCGCGACGCGGTGCGCCCGCTCGAGGTCGCCCCCCGTCACCGCGCCCGAGAGCCCGAAACGCGAGTCGTTCGCGATCCGTACTGCGTCATCGTCGTCGTCGTACGGGATCACGCAGAGGACGGGGCCAAAGATCTCATCCTGGGCGAGGGCGCTCTCGTTGGGGACGTCGACGAAGACGGTGGGCTCGATGAAGTATCCGCGTTCGAGGTCCTTCGGGACGCCGCCGCCGCAGGCGAGGCGGGCCTCGCTCTTTCCGCGCTCGATGATGCCGAGGATGCGCTCGTGCTGAGACTTCCGAATCACGGGCCCCATGACGTTTTGGGGGTCGAGCGGGTTCCCGTACGGTACGGCTTGTACGGCTGAGACAACGGCCTCTACGCCCTCCTCGTACCGCGACCGAGGCAACAGGATCCGAGTCAGGTTTGAACAACCCTGGCCCGCATGGGTGCAGCCCGCGGTGAAGGCTTCTGCGATGTCCGCTGGGTTGATGTCATCGAGCACGATGTGCGCGCTCTTGCCCCCAAGCTCGAGAAACAGCTTCTTCACGTTCTCGGCGCCGACCTGCATGATGCGTTTTCCCGTGGCGGTCGATCCCGTAAACGAGATCAAGTCGACGCGCGGGTCCGAGACGAGCTGCTCGCCGATCGTGTGGTCGGAAGACGTGACGACGTTGACGACCCCGGCGGGAATGTCCGTTCGCTCCGAGACCAGGCGCCCGAAGGTCGTCCCGCACCACGGTGTGTCCGGCGGCGGCTTCAGTACGACCGTGTTCCCGGTGGCGAGCGCCGGGCCGAGCTTGACGAGGATCAGGTGCAGAGGGACGTTCCACGGCGTAATGGCGCCCACGACACCGAAGGGCTCTCGCCGCACCGTCCGTCGGGTGGCGCGTCCCATGACATCCTTCACCGGTAGCTCGGCCTCGACCTCAAAGGTGTCGATCTGGTCGCGCCAGTAGGTGAGGTCCCCGACCAGCGGGTCGAGCTGATACCACTCCGTCAGGGAGACGGGGGTCCCGGCCTCAGATACGAGGATCGTGCGAAAGGTCTCGAGGTCTTCCGCGATAGCGTCGCGCAGCTGGGTGAGGCAGTGCTTGCGAAAGTCCGGGTCGTTCGACCAGTCGGTCGTATCGAACGTGCGCCGGGCCGCGCCGATCGCTTCGTCCATGTCGGCCGGGGTGGCGTCGGCGCAACCGCCGAGCACCTCCTCCGTCGCGGGGTTGATGTTCTCGAAGGTCCCTTGTCCCGTCGCGGGGCGGAGCGCGCCGTCGATCAAGAGTCGTTCTTCGGGGTTGAGCGGTGCGAGCGTTCGGGCTTCTGTCATGCACGCAGTGTAAACGGCTGGCGGTTCGCTTTGCAGGGTTTGCGGCGTTACCCGACCTGCGCCCGCCAAGTCGGCATCCGTCGCAGGGCCGGGAGCAGCTCGTCCGGGGTGTCCGCGACGCACCACATCGCTTGATGATGATCCTCCATGAAACCCTCCTCGATGGACTGCTCGAGGAGTCGGATGCAGGGGTCGAAGTAGGCGCGCGTGTTGAGAAGCGCGACCGGACCGTTGTGGAGCCCGAGCCGTTTCCAGGTGAGCGCCTGAAAGAGCTCTTCGAACGTCCCGCACCCGCCGGGGAGCGCGACGAACGCGTCGGCGAGCTCCAGGAATGTCCGCGTGCGCGTGTGCATATCGGGGACGACCCGCAGCTCGCTGATCGCCGCGTGTCCCCACTCGACCTCGACCATGAACTCGGGGATGACCCCGGTGACGCGCCCCCCCGCCGCCATCGCGCCGTCCGCGAGCGCGCCCATCAGCCCGTTCCCACCCCCGCCGTAGACGATCTCGACGCCCGCCTGCGCAAACAGGGCGCCCGTCTGCCGCGCCGCGGCGAAGTAGTCCGTGTGGATGCGCTCGCTGGACGCGCAGTAGACGGCGACCTTGGTCAGGGGCATCTCGGGAGCCTATCGGAGCTCTGCCGGGAGGGGGATGAACATTCTTACGGCCATTCGCGTCATAGTGACGGGGTCTGAGGCGGGTTTGGACTGGAGGCGGGACCGATGCGATCGTACGCACACTCTCTGCTGCTGCTAGTGCTCTGTGTGGGCCTATGGACACCGACGTCTGTGAGGGCGTTCCGGGTGGACGGGCCGGGTGCGTCCCCGGAGCAAGGCGCCTTCTTGTACGAGATCGCTGCGCTCGCCCCCACCTTTCGCGACGCGGTGTTGGTCGCGAGCCGCTACCCGGAGGCGTTCGTCGCGATCGACCGGGCGCAAGTACGAGCGACCACCGCTCTCGAGTTGCGGATCGAGACGCTCGACCTCGCGGATCAGGACCGCCTGTGGCGGCTGCTCGAGCAGCCCGCCCTGATCGAGGAGGTCGTGGAAGGCGGCCCGAAGACGCTCACCGAGCTCAGCGCGATCGCGTCGCGCGCGATCCCATCCCTTCGCGACCCCGTCCGCGTCATGGGCACGACCCACTTCCGGCTGTTACAAGAGGTTCGGGCGATCGGTGCCGCGGCAGAGCTGGCCTTCGAAGCCGCATTGGGGGGCCTCCCGGAAGACGCGCGCGCGGCCTTCGAGCGGCTCCGCGACGACCCGCCCTTGTTGGCGTGGCTGGCGGGCGAGCCGACCGAGCTCGTCGCGCTGGGCCAGCAGGACCCGGAGCGCGCCCGCGCGCTGCTCGCGGCGCTCGCGGCGCTTACCGTGGAAGCGGCGCCCGCGCCCCGGGGCGTCCCCGCGGTCGAAGCCGCGGCTCCGCGCGCCGCCCCGGTCGACGTCGTGATCCAAGAGAGCGTCGTCGTCTACCCCGTCGCGACGCCGTACCTGTACGGGTTGGGTCGTCCGCGGCCGTTGGTCACCGTGAGTCCCTGGTGGGGCGCGTCACCCACCTTTGTCTTCAACACGGGGCGGCGTGATTACCGGGGCCATTGGAAAGGCCGGGGAGGCCGACCCCACTACCAGCGCGGCGCCCGTCGACACCGCGGGGACTCCGGGCCGCGGTTGAGGCGCGGCCCTGCACGGCGCGACGGTCCCGATCGCCCCCGGCGGGCGAACACCGGTGAACGGGGTCGAGCCGAGCGGTCTTTCCGCCGCGCGGGCCCGGCCCGGAGCGGTCCCGAGCCCCCCGCGCGGCTCGAGGTGCGCGGCTCGGAAGCGCCGCGGCGGGGGCAGGCCGAGCGCCGCAGGCTGTCGGGCCCGCCGGCGGCGTCTCGCGTTCGGCCCGCGGCTGTGCCTGGCCGGTTGGGCGTTACGCAGAGCCGCGGCTCGCGTGCGGGACGTGATAGGGGACTCGAACGCCGAGGTCGCCGCTTGGAGCGATTGGCTCCGGTGCGCCGAGTCGAGCGGGTCTCATCGCCGCGCCGCGCGGCGGCTGCCGGCCCCGAGCGCCGCGGGCCGCAGGGTCGGGTCGCCCTTGGGAGGGCCTCGGCTCGCGCTGAGACCGGCGCATCGACGACTGCGCGCCGCGGGCGTCTGGTTTCCGAACGCCGCGAGCAGTCCCGCTCTGCGCGCGCCGAAGGCCAGCGCGTCCGTCGGGCGGATGTGCCGCGCGCCCGGGGGGACGCCCGGCCTGCGCGCTCGAGGGCCAAGCGAAACGGCAAGGCGAAGCGCGGCAAGGCCACCTTCCAGCGGGTCCAGCCGCGCAAGCGCCGGGAGCGCCGCTAGCACGGTCCCCTCCGGCCGGGCCAGGGCCCGATGTCAATCGAGGAGCTGCATCAGGTTGCTGTAGTCGTCGGTCCAGACCGGGACCTCGCGCAGCGGCTTGCGTTGCAGGCGCACCAGTCCATTGCGCTGGTCCACCACGAGCTTCTTGGCCACGCTCGCGAGCGGCTGGCGATGGCGAGCCAGTAGGATCCAGATCGCGGAGAGGGTGCCCCGCTCCGGGTCGTTCTGGCTTTGAACCGCGAGCGCCTCCAGGCCCCGATGTGCGGCGAGCGCGTGAACGAGGGAGGCGAGGTCGAGGTGCAGGTTCGAGACGTGGATCGCCAACACCCCGCTGGCGTTCAGGTGACGTTCGTACTCCTCGAACGCCTCGACGGTCAAGAGGTGTACCGGGACCGAATCGCTGCTAAACGCATCGACTAACAAGATGTCGAACTCCTGTGGCGGCTCTGCCTCCAGCTGGAGCCGTGCGTCCCCGAGTACGACCTCCCAGCTCGCAGGGGTCCCCGACAGGTAATCGAACGAGCCGGTTGCGACCTCAACGACCGCGGGGTTGATCTCGTAGAAGCGGAGCCGGTCATCCGCTCTTCCATAGGCGGCGAGCGTGCCGATACCGAGCCCGATGACGCCGATGTGGCGACCCTCTCCGGCCCGGTGGATCCCGAGAAGCGCTCCCCCCCCCGTCCCGGCGGTGTAGTACGCGGTCGGTGTCAGCTTCCTGTCGGGGTGCTGGAACTGATAGCCGTGAAGGATCGAGCCGTCCCAGAGCCGGCGCACGTGAGTGCTGGGGTCTCCCTCCCCGAAGTCCTGCACCCGGAGGAGCCCGAAGAAGTTGCGACGGCTTGTCGTCGTCCCCTCCAAAAGTGTCGCGGTCTGTAGGGCGATGATGAACCCGAGCGCGCCGAGGCTCGCCAAGGCCGCGGTGGCCCCCCAACGTGGCTGAGCCCGGGAGCGGACGCCGGTTGGGCCGTAGGAGGCGGTGACCACGAGCAGCCCACAGCAGGCCAACAGCGCAAGGTGCAGTTCCTGGTGGAGAAGGAAGAGCATGGGCGCGACGAAGCCGATGATCAGCCCGCCAAGCGCGCCACCGAACGCGTTGGCGAGGTAGAACCCGGTGAGCCGTCGCGCCGGCGGTCGGAGCTGGTAGAGCTCGCCGTGGCAGACCGTGCACAAGACGCCAAGCGACAGTGTGTAGGCGGCGATCTGCTGCCAGGCTTCAATCTTCCACAGGCTGGCCTGGCTCCCGGGAATCTCGGCCTGCACCAGAACGACCATCGTGACCACCGAGAACACCATCAGCGGGACGAAGCGCCCTCGGCGGTAGATCCCGAGCCCGCTGAAGGCGATGATGAAGCTCGACAAGTAGATACCCAGCGGCAGGACCCACAGAAAGGGGACCGCCGCGATGTTCAGTGTCAGCTGGTTGGTGACCGCCATGAAGCAGAGCACGCCCGCGGCCGACCACCCCACCCACAACGCCCGCTCCAGCGGCCCGCCCTCTCCACCGGACGGAATCGTCTCTTCCTCCGTGGGTGACACCTCGGGGAGGGGCCGACCGGCCGCCCGATAGCCCGCGATCCCGCAGAGCACCGCGAACAGGATGAACCCGCCTCGCCAGACCCACGCTTGCTGCGAACCCGTGAGCCAGGGTTCGACGACAGTGGGGTAGGTCAGTAGCGCGATCAACGAGCCTGCGTTGGAGAGCGCGTAGAGCGGGTAGGGGGAGCGCTCTGGATAGACCCGCCAGAACCAGGATTGCAGCAGCGGACCTGTCGCCGAGAGCGCGAGGTACGGGAGTCCGACGCTCACCGAGAGCATCGTCAAGATGCGCAGCTGTGGATCGTCCTCGCCTGAAGGCCTCCAGGACGCGTCGGGTGTGACCGGGAGGAGCGCGGCGATCGCGAGTACCGTGGCGTGGACGATCGCCTGTCGCGTCACCGGCATGCGGCTGAGCCAATGTGCGTAGCCGTACCCGAGACAAAGCAGCGACTGGAAGAACAGGAGGCAGGTCGTCCACACCGCTGGCGTCCCCCCAAACCAGGGGAGGATGTGCCGGCTCACCAGCGGCTGCACCTGAAACACGAGAAAAGCGCTCAGGAAGACGGCCATCAGGAAGACCAGGCCCTGCTCGAGGCCCGATGTCCGGGGGGCCTCTTCTCGCTGGCTGGAACTTCTGCTCATCTCTGTCATGATCGCAGAAAGGGTGCCCGCCGTCCCGTGCCCGACCGGAACCGCCAAGAGGTCGTCGGGGAGCTGCCGCTTGTTAAGGGTGTCACGAATCCCGGGTGCGAAGCCTTTGTCAGCGCCTCTGCGTCGCCCTGGTGGTCGGGGTTCTCACTCTTTTCACCGACGGACCTGCCGGGGGACCGACTGCCAGAGCCCTTTTTGATCCTGTTCCCGGTAGACTGCAGCGGTCGGTACCGGCGACGAAGGGAGATCCAATGAAGATCGGAAATTTCAACCTCATGTCCTATCGGCATCTCCCCGACGATTTCTCCGAAAAGTATGAATCGGTCTACATCGAGCTTCCGTCGGAGTTGCTCGACCCGGTCCAGATGAACATCGACTACAACGCTTCGCTCGATGAGCTCGAGTTCGCCGAGTCCGTTGGGTTTGACATGCTGGGTGTGAACGAGCACCACAGCAACGGCTACGGGATGATGCCCTCCCCCAACCTCATGGCCGCCGCCCTGTCTCGCCGCACGAGTGAAGCGAGCCTGCTCGTGCTGGGGAACTCGCTCGCCCTCTACAACCCGCCTCAGCGGGTCGCGGAGGAGTTCGCGATGCTCGATTGCATCAGTGGCGGCCGGTTGATCGCGGGTTTCCCCGTCGGGACACCGATGGACACGTGTTATGCGTACAGCACGAACCCGAGCGAGCTCCGTGATCGCTACTACGAGGCGGCGGACCTGGTCCGGCAGGCGTGGACACGCCCCGAGCCGTTCTCCTTTCATGGCCGATTCAACCAAGAGCGGTACGTCAACATCACGCCGCGGCCGGTGCAGGACCCCCACCCGCCCGTCTGGGTGCCCGCGGGGGGCTCTGTCGAGACCTGGCGGTTTTGCGCGGAGAATGACTACGTCTACTGCTACATGACCTACTTCGGCTACCTCTCGGGGGAGCAGATCATTCGGGGCTTTTGGGATGAGATGAAGGCGCAGGGGCGAGAACCGAACCCCTACCAGACAGGGATCGTCCAATACGTCGGCGTCGCCGAGACGCGAGAGGAGGCGCTGGAGCTCTACGCCGAGCCGGCCCACTATTTCTTCAACAATTGTCTCCACACGCACCCTCGCTGGGCGCAGCCTCCTGGTTATGTCACCGAAGCGACCGCCCGCAAGAAGATCCAGTCTCAGGTCCAGGAGGCAGCGCGCCGGGCTCAACTCAAGACGAACGCGCTCGATGAGCTACGGGGGCAGACCTTCGAGGACATGGTGGAGCAGGGTTTTGTCTTGATCGGGAGCCCCGATGAGGTCGCCGACAAGCTCCGAGAGATCGCGATCTCCCAGAACGTGGGTAACCTGCTGTTGATGGCGCAGTTCGGGAACATGTCCTCCGAGCTTGCTCGCTACAACATGGAGTTACTCGGGAAGCGAGTGAAGCCTCAGATCGAGGGGATCTTCGCGAACGAGTGGGAGCACCGTTGGTGGCCCAAGAAGTTGGCGTCTCCTGCGCAGCCGGCGGAGCTCGTGCGATGAGTTCGCCCTCCGAGCGCACGGTCGAGGTTGCGGGCGGTCCCTGCCGAATCTGGGAAAAGGGGGACGGTCCGCTGCTCGGTGTTCTCCCGGGTCTTGGCGGTGCGCCCCGGTGGTCACCATTCTTCGAGGAGCTGTCGCAAAGCCGACGCGTCGTCGTGCCGTCGCTGCCCGGCTTTCCGGGCGCCGGGGACCAGCATCGGGACATCGATGGCCACCTGATGTGGGTCTCCGCGACGCTGGATCTCCTCGAAGCTGCAGGGCTGGCTGGGGCGGATCTCGCGGCGGCTTCTGTCGCAGGGATGCTCGCCGCTGATGTCGCCGCCCTCGCACCGGGGATGGTGCGGCGGCTGGTGTTGACCGGGTCATTTGGCTTGTACGACAACGATGACCCGACCGCGAACGTCTTCGCGACGACGACGGAGGAGGCGGTCGAGCTGCAAACCGCTCGGCCGGATCGCTACGCGGAGGCCTTCGCGCCTCCCGACGATGAGGAGGAGAGCGCAGAGTTCCAGATCCTCCAGTATCGCGCCGCCGAGGCGGCGGCCCGCATCTTCTGGCCGTTTGGCGAGCGAGGGCTGGCTGCGCGGTTGCACCGGGTGCGGAGCCCCGTGCTCCTGCTCTGGGGCGCGGAGGACCGGATCGTTCAGACCCGTTATATCGACCGTTTCGCGGCGGGCCTCGCAGGGCCCGTCGAGACGTGTGTGGTGCCCGGCGCGGGACACCAGGCCTGGATCGATGAGCCGGAGGCTTGTGCATCCGCGGTGGTCACTTTCCTGGCCGATTGAGCGGGAGGCGCCCTTTGAGAGGCTCGCGTGACCAAGTAGGAGGATATGGAAGTGAAGTACTGGCTCACTCTGGTGCAGGTTCCGGAGAGCGACCAGCTGATCGAGATCGCGCGGTTTGCCGAGGAGGTCGGTTTCCACGGGATTAGCGTGGCAGACCATCTCGTGATGCCGACGCAGATCGCAAGCCGTTATCCCTATACCGAGGACGGCGAGATCTTCTGGCCGCTCGACGCCCCCTGGCCGGACCCCTGGGTGACTTTGGGGGCGATGGGGGCCGTGACTCGGACGCTGCGCCTGGCGACGAACATCTACCTGGCTGGGCTCCGGGACCCGTTCACCGCCGCAAAAGCCGCTGCGACGACGGCTGTGTTGTCGGACAATCGCGTCGTGTGCGGCGTCGCCGCCGGCTGGATCGCGGAGGAATACGCCCTCGCTGGGATTGACTTCGCGAGCCGGGGGCGCCGGCTGGACGAACAGCTGGAGGTCATGCGAAAGCTTTGGACGGGCCGTGAGGTCGAGCACCACGGCGAGTTCTTCGACATCGAGCATGCCCTGTTGTGTCCCGCGCCGACGGAAGAGATCCCGATCTATGTCGGCGGGGCGAGCCCGCCCGCGTTGCGCCGGGCTGCTCGAGCTGATGGCTGGTTTGGTGTCCCCATGGCCACCGAGCAGATGGGGCCGTTTCTGCAGACGCTGCGGGGCGAGCGCGAGTCTGCGGGGCTCCCGTGGGAAGGCTACGAGGTCTCGATCTCGCTTGCAGAGCCACAGACGCGCGAAAACACGACCGAGCTCGAGGCGCTCGGGGTCGGGAGTCTCTGCGTGATCGCCCCGTGGGTTCCCTCGCCTTGGGGGTCGACCCCCTGGTACGACGAGGCGGCAGACCCAGGGGCGCTCGACGCGAAGCGCTTCGCGATGGAACGTTTTGCGGAGGCCGTCATCCACGCGTTTGGTTGAGGTCGTCGGCGCGAGGGGAACGCATGGCAGAACACACGCATCGCATCACGACCTGGGTCTCTGCGGACGAGGTCTGGGAGCTCGTCAGCGATATGGACCGCTGGGCTCCCCTGCTGCTCGGTTACCAGTCGCATGAGCAGCATGGGGATCGCGAGTCAGTCTGGACCATCAAGGGCGACGTGGGCACCTTGACGCGCGTGGTCGATTTTCGGGTGCAGATCACAGAGTGGGTCGAGCCCAGCCAGGTGGAGTTCACGCTCGAGGGCCTCGGCGAGCCCATGGTCGGGGATGGGTCGTTTCAGCTGGAGCCGTTGGGGCCCGGGGAGGCCGCCGCGGCGGAGCCGCTCACCACCGAGAGGCTGGGTCTGTTAACGCGGTGGTGGGCAGCGCTCGTTCGTCGCCTGTTAGGCGGCGGAGACCGAGCTGCGACCGCGGCGGCGGGGACGGGGCCGCCAGCGGTGCGCTTGACCTTCCGCCTCAACCTGACCCCTGGAGGCCCCATGGCGCCGATGCTCGAGGCGATGATCAAGCCGGTCATGGTTGCGACCGCCGAGGATCTGGCGCAGCGGATCGTGGCCCGTCTCGAGGGGCGCGAGGTGACGGCCTGACGCTATTGCGTGGGTGGACCGGTCGCGATCATCATCGCCTGGAACACACACGGCTCCTCGCCACGGTTGCTCCACGCGTGCCACGTGCCACGCTGCACCACGAAGTCGCCGGCGGAGAGGTCGACCTCTTGCTCGTCGAGGAGGAGGGTGATCTCGCCTGACAGAATCTGGATGAGGTCGATCGAGTTCGTTCGGTGTCGCCCCGCTCGCTCGGGGTCATGCTCGCCGCCGGTCGCCATCCCCGGCGCTCGTCGCGCGTATTCGGCGGCCATCGCTTCGGGGTCCACACGGGCGAGGGCTGCGTCCGGGGGGATGACCATGTGCTTCCAGGCGGCGCCGCCACCGACGGCGTAGAACTCGAAGTGGTCACCCGGCGTGTCGCCCCCGGCAGAGGGCGAGGTCCACGGGCCCATCGTCTGCCAGATGTCGGAGTACGCCATCCCCGCGCCATGCTCCATCCGGAGCACGTTCGCCGGCTCCCCGTCGGCGACGCAGCGCGACTCTCCGCCGGGCGCGGCTTGCGTCACGACGCGGCGCGGTCCGACGCGCTGGGCCTCACCGGGGGCTCGCGGCCCAACGGTCGGGCTCGGGGCCGCGTCGTTCGCGTCGGATCGCAACATCAGCGCGCCGAAGACGCAGTCCCTTTCACCGACGACCTGCCACGCATGCCAGGTCCCGCGTTGGATCACGCAGTCCCCAGCCCCTAGCCGAACGCGGTCGTGGTCGAGGATCAGGTCGATCTCGCCCTCCAAGATGGTGATCCAATCCAGCGTGTCCGTTCGGTGGAAGCCTGGCCGGTTTGCGTCATACCGCGGGTCGCTGGCGCGCTCTTCTGGCGAGGGGGAGTGGGCCTCCTCGCTCGGTGAGAGGCGGAGCACCTTCCAGGTGGCGGCGCCCGGCGGAGGCTCGAGGTCCCGCCGGGCCGACTCGAGGGCGAGCTGGGCCTCCGGGTGGAGCGGTCCCGCGGGCAGCGCCCAGAGCTCCGCGCGGCCGAAGCCGGGGGTCGCGATGACGCCGGGAGGCGTCCCGTCGCTCACGACGATCGAGCGCCCCTCGGCGTTGTGGCCCGTCACGACCCTTCGTACGCCCCACGTCATGGTCTGCCCCTCCTCATCGCGTCCGCGCGGTGACCCCGAACCCTCTCAAGAGCGTAGGACAGCTGCCCGGCCGCGAAATCCGCCGCCGGGTGAGGGGTTCCTTTCGCGTATGATCGACAACGGCACGGAGGCAAACGATGGGCCGGATCCTGTTTCAAGACGCGAACCTGATCGATGGGGACGGTCCGCCGCGGCCGGGGGTGACGGTCGTCGTCGACGGCGAGCGGATCGCCGAGGTCCTCCCAGGGCCGCCTGCGGCGGTGGCCGAGGATGACCGGGTGATCGACCTCGCGGGCAAGTCGCTCATGCCCGGTCTCGTGCTTTGCCACTTTCACGCCGTGTTCTACGACGGGCCGTCGCGGCCCGCCCCGTCCCTCGGCCTTGAGCACACGCCGACGCTCCTCGCCCTGTTCGCGGAGAAGCACGTGGCGCTCGCGCTGGAATGCGGCGTCACCAGTCTGATGAGCGCAAGCTGCCCCCACCAGATCGATCCGTCCATTCGGGACGCGATCAAGCTCGGTTTGATCCCGGGGCCTCGGATGTGGGCGGCGAGCCACGAGCTCTGTAGCTCGGGCGATGTGATCGACGCGCAGAACCTCTTTTGGCATTACGAGCTGGGCAACGCAGGGAGCACGCGAAAGGTCGACGGACCGGACGGCTTTCGGGAGGTCGTGCGCGAAGAGATCGCGTGGGGCGCCGACATCGTGAAGCTCAATGTCAGCGGCGGCCATGGCGTCTCTCCAGCGGGCGAGTTGATGTCCGTCTCCCCGGAGGAGCTGCGCGCGGCCGCGGACGCGGCGCACTTGCGCGGGAAGAAGGTGCGCGCCCACGTCGCGAGCAAGCCGGGGATCCTCGAGTGTGCCCGCGCTGGGTTCGACGTCATCGATCACGCGGACCGCATGGACGCCGAGTGCATCGACGCGATCCTCGAGGCTGGGAGCTTCGTCGTCCCGAGCATGATGTTTCCGAAGCGTTACCTCGAGGTGATGGAAAGCGTCGACCTCGACCAGGAGCGCCCGTTGATGCCGGGCATGCCCCGGATCGAGTCCGTCCCCGACCTGAAGCGCCGGATCCGCGGGATTCGGGAAGACTTCGAACACACCCGCTCGATCTTGCCGGAGGCTCACGCCGCTGGGGTCAAGATGTTGATGGGGGATGACTATGGCACGGGCCTGCTGCAGCAAGGTGAGTACGCGACTGAGCTCGCCTTCTACGTCGAGGAGCTCGGGTTCGAACCGCTCGACGTGATCCGCTGGGCGACGCGCAATGGCGCCGAGGCGATGGCGAGCGGGGACGACCTCGGCACGATCGCCGAGGGCAAGCTCGCCGACCTCCTCGTGATCGACGGTGACCCGGTCGCAGACATCGCGTGTCTCCAGGATCGCAGCCGCATGCTCGCCGTCATGAAGGGTGGCTATTTCACGAAGGACGCGCTCGCACCGCTGCAGACGCGCTGAGCGCTATTCGGCCTTCCAGGCGGGGGGGCGCTTCTCCTTGAAGGAGCGGGGCCCTTCGAGCGCGTCGTCCGTCTTGGTGACGCGCTCGCGATACATCTCCGCCAGGAGCTCCGCCTCGTAGAGGGGCAACCCCTGTCCCTTCCGCAAGGCGAGGCGGGTGCCCCGGACCGCGAGGGGAGCGTTCTGGTTGATCGTGGCGGCGATCTCCCGCGCGCGCTCGCCGAGGCGTTCGTGCTCGACGACCTCGCTGACCAGCCCGAGTTGGTAGGCACGCTGCGCGTCCATCCGCTCGTGCTTCCCCATGAGCGCCATGCGCATGCAGACGTTGAAGGGCAGCACCCGCGAGAGCCGCGCCATCTCTCGTGCCGAGACGAGGCCAATGCTGACGTGGGGGTCGAAGAACGTGGCCTTCTCGGAGGCGATGACGATGTCACTGGTCGTGACCAGGTCGAGCCCGGCGCCACAGCAGACGCCGTTGACCGCGCAGACGATCGGCTTGGCCATCTCCCGGAAAGGCGGCGTGGCTTCCCTCGGCGGCTCCCATTGTGGGTAGGAGGCGAGGTAGGGTTCGGCGTAGCTCACCTTGCCGCTCTCGGAGATCGCCCCGACGTCCGCGCCCGGACAGAACCCGCGGCCGGCGGCCGTGACGACCACCGTCCAGACCTGCTCGTCCTGCTCTGCGCTCATGAAGGCTTCGTGCAACTCCCGCTGCATCAGCTTGGAGACGGCGTTGAGGACCTCCGGTCGGTTCAGCGTAATCGTCGCGATGCGGTCTTCGACGTCGTACAAGATGGTTTCGTAGGCCATGGTCTCCAATCCCTGCGGTCCGAGGATCGCGTTCGTGAGTGCGGTGAGCGTTTCGAGTCAAGAGACGCGACGGTCTCGGCCTTCCCAGTACGGTTCCCGGAGGACCCGCTTCAAGACTTTCCCATTGGCGTTGCGCGGCAGCTCGTGGACGAAGTCGATCGAGCGCGGCCGCTTGTAGCCGGCGAGCCGCTCCCCGCAGAAGGCGATGAGCGCTTCGGGCTCCAGGGTCTCGCCGGGCTCGAGCACGACGACAGCCTTGACGGTTTCTCCCCAGCGCTCACTCGGGACCCCGATCACCGCGGTGTCTCGCACCGCGGGGTGATCTCGGAGGCAGTCTTCGACCTCTCTCGCGAAGATGTTCTCAGCGCCCGAGACGATCATGTCCTTCTTGCGGTCGACGATGCTCAAGTAGCCGTGTTCGTCGAGGAAGCCGATGTCTCCAGTGAAGAGCCAGCCCTCACGCAGGGTCTCCGCGGTCGCCTCGGGTCGCTGGTAGTAGCCCTTCATCGCGAGCGGCGTACGCGCGGCGATCTCGCCCGGTTCGCCCGTGGCCACGGGCTGCCCGTCCTCCCCGACGATGCGGAGGTCGCAACCCACGATCGGTTGCCCGGTCGATCGGAGGAGCTGGGGGTGCTCGAGCCCGTTGAGGTGATCCTCTGGGCGCAGGTGGGTGAGGATGGGCGCTTCCGTCTGGCCGAACTGCTGATGGATCTCGCAGGGGAAGACCTCGAGCGCGCGGCGCATGGTCTCGACGGAGATGGCCGACGCCCCGTAGCTCAAGTAGCGGAGGCTCTCGAAGCGGCTCGTGGGGGCCGATCCGACTTGTGCCAGACACGCGTCGAGGGTGGCGGGCACGAGGCTGGCGCGCACCAGCCGTTCCTCTGCGACGAGCCGCAGGACCTCGTGGGGGTCGAACTTCGCGAGGAGGTAGACCGACGCGCCACAGAGGGCGGTGTGCAAGAAATTCAGGAATCCGCCCGAGTGAAAGGCGGGGGAGACGAGCAACTGCCGCTCGTTCCCGCGCAAGGGGAAGACAGTGCGCCAGTAGGACGCCGCGATCGCGAGCGACAGGTGCGAGTGGATGACGCCCTTCGGCGCCCCGGTCGTCCCGCTGGTGTAGAACTGAACCGCATCGTCGGTCGGCGCTGGCCGACGGTCGGGCAGCGCGTGCCGTGCCTCACGGAGGAGCGAGTCATACTCCAGCCACCGCGCGCGCGTTTCCCCCTCGTTTGTCTCGGCTAGGGCGACGACCGCCTGGAGCTCAGGTAGCGCCCCGAGGAGCCCGTCGACCGTATCGACCAGCGGTCCGTCCACCAAGACGAGCCGCGCGCCGCAGTCCTTCAGCGCGAATGCGAGTTCATTGGGAGCGAGACGGATGTTGATCG
>Ga0315331_10001377_pt1 | contig 18158 bp, 12 predicted proteins | sample M160m34915metaG_FD_203456 | JGI IMG/M metagenome (GOLD analysis project Ga0315331, IMG submission 203456) | Ammonia-oxidizing marine archaeal communities from Monterey Bay, California, United States - M1 60m 34915 | ecosystem: Environmental > Aquatic > Marine > Intertidal zone | place: USA...
GGTCAAAACGTACGAAGATTTCCCTGCAGGACAACGGATTCAGTAAACGACGTCGCAGTGGGTTATTTCGTGCACCCGTGCCCCGAATCTCCAGAGCACGCTGGGCCGTTTCCTTTGAATCTGTTCGTGATCCCCGGCGAGTTTCAGTGATGGTCGGGACGGCGGTGCGTGAAACCTGCCATGGTTCTTTCCATCCGTGGCCCTGATCTGCGTTACGAAGGCGCCCCGTGGGATAATCAAAGGTGTCGTAGACCACCGGAGCTGATGACGCTTTGACGCTCGCAGTGTCCTGATTTGCATCCTGAGCACGTAATGGAACCGCAATCACACAGGTGAGAACTGCAGCAGTGGTGAGTCGCTGCAGGAATATCAAAAATGTGCAGTGCAGAGGGTATTCGTACACAAGCCGATTTCAAATGTGGTATTAGGCAGGACGTTGTGCGTGATTCGGAACGACAGACTAAAGATTATAACAGGAAAGGTCCGGTGGTCGCGACAGTCAGGAGCCTGGGCTGAGTGATTGACTGGTCTGTATCAAACAAAGTTTCTTCTTTGTCGAATCCAGTTGGTTCCTGAGCAGATGGAGATGCTGAGGGCTCATGGATCGGCTCTCTCGGTCTCTGCCCACGTGCGGGCGATGATGGTTACCGCTTGTTGATCGGGCCGTTCCATCTGATATCATCAAATCTGTGTAATCCCGGTACCATGAGTGAAAACCAAACATGTACGAACTGTTGCGATCGGCCGCCGGCCTGCTTGTGTTTCTGGGTGTTTCGACCGGCGTGGTCGCACACGACGTTTCTGAGCCTCGACTGCTGGAAGTTCGTCGAATCTGGGACCAGGCTCCGCATAATGCATTTACGGACCTGATGCGGCATGATGGTCTGTGGTACTGTGTGTTTCGCGAAGGCAGCAAGCATGTGTCACCGGACGGATCACTGCGACTGATCACGTCGGAGGATGGCGTCACATGGGACTCATTGGCGCTGATTTCTCACCCGACCGACGATCTGCGGGATGCCAAACTGTCACTGACGCCGGACGGTGGCTTTTTGCTGAACGGAGCGGGTATGCAGGCAGACATGCCAACTCGTTATCATTCGATGTCGTGGCTGTCGGCAGATCAAGGCCGTTCATGGGATGATGGCCGCAGAATCGGTGAACCCGGTTTCTGGTTGTGGCGAACACAGTGGCATCACGGCACCGCGTATTCGATGGGTTATGAAACCTATCGCGATCGGTCGAAGAGAACTCTGCGGCTATACAGAAGCAGTGATGGGAAAGTCTACGAGCCATGGGTCAGGACGGTCAACGTACCCAACGGCGTCGGCGAGGATCGAGTTTTGTTCCTTGAAGATGGGACTGCCCTGTGTCTGTTACGACATGAAACCGGAACAAAAAACGGACTGCTGGGAACATCCGGACCGCCGTATCAGGAATGGACATGGAAGGAGCTCAGCCTTCGTATCGGCGGTCCGAACATGATGCAACTGCCCGATGGTCGTATCCTGGCAGCGACTCGGCTCTACGCTCCGCGCACGCGAACGTCACTCTCATGGATCGATCCTGAAGCCGGCACTATGACGGAATGTCTTGAGTTGCCGTCCGGCGGTGATACAAGTTACGCGGGCATGGTGCTGCATGAGGGTGTTGTGTGGATCAGTTACTATTCTTCGCATGAAGAAAAAACATGCATTTATCTCGCGAAAGTGAAGCCGTAGGAATTCGGCACCAACTTAATGAGTTTGGCGGGACTGCAACGAATAAGCTCGACTGCACGCCATTGTTCATGATCCTGCCGTTCAGCCAGGCTACCGGCAACGATCGAAATTCGGAGCACTTCTACCGTCAGACGAGGCCATTAGCGGCTCGCACCCGCGGGCTCCTGATTGGTGCTGGCAGAGCAGGAAGGTCCTGTTTCAACAGTGCGCGGCATGTCACCTGTTGTCATGTTTAGCACGGCCTGGTGTGGCCAGTCTTCCGTCGATCATCAACTCTGGTGGACTCGGGCGGCCTGACGCAGGTGTCTTGGGAGCGTGGCCGGCGATTGGTTCCGTTTTCCCAACCTGGTAGAGTGACAATGCTGTCAGTTCAGTGTCGTGCACTGAATCTTCATTGGCGCATAAAAAAACGGTCGGTGAGTTTCCGTCGCAAACAGAGTGCTCACCAACCGCCGGATCTGATGAACGGACATTGATGTGCGCACATCGATGCGCAGATGTCATATTGTCATCCAAATACGTGGCCACTTGTTTCTGAGTGAATTTTCACGTTTTAAGATATCCATTGTTCCTCTGTACAGGATTCTTCCAGCCGCATGACCGAACCCAGTGGCGAATCGTCTGCTCACGGAAAGGAAGCGGAGTCCTGCCAACGTGGGATTTTGAACGCCTCGCGGCTGATTGTCGCGTATACGTTTCCCGAGAATCCGCAACCGTGAGCTAATTTAAAGCGGTCACCAAACAAATCTGTACCATGATTCCCGACCGCGACCCCACGTCCGCGGAATAGAGCCGGTTACTGCTGCACAGGCAGCCAGGAACCGGGCCATGAGTTCACGCCGTTCAAGAGTACTGAGAAACGCAGCTCACGGTCATGCGACGTGTTGGAAGATACGCCACAATGATCAGCTCCAGGAAAACACAAACAGCAAGTCTATGCCGCGTGGCTGCATGCAATGTTGCTGGTGTTGCGCCAGTGCCGGCATCATCAGGCGACTTTGTCGAACCTGGCTTGACCGTCAGACAATTTCATGGATGGGTTCAATTCCCGGATCGACCAGGTAGCGTGGCACGCCGCTCAAGTCAAACAGCCGCGTTCCATTCAGGTCCAGTCCCACGTTCTGGTATAGCGTGGCAAAAACCTCCTGAAATTTCACCGGTCGCTTTTCAGCATATTCACCGTTTGAGTTCGTTGCACCGACGACCTGCCCGGTCCGCATGCCCCCGCCCGCCATCATTGCACAGGAAACGCGCGGCCAGTGATCGCGACTTGAACGGGTGTTGATCTTTGGTGTTCGTCCAAACTCACCCCAGACGACCACCGAAACGTCCTTGTCCAGGCCGCGTTCGTGCAGGTCAGTAATGAGCGCTGAAAGTCCCTGGTCAAGCAACGGGAATTCCTGACGTGAACGCGGAAAATTCATGCCGTCGCCGCCGTGCCAGTCCCAGCGACTGTAGTTCAATGATACGAATCGTGCACCGGCTTCCACCAGTCGCCGTGCGATACAGAAATTTTCGATCATCTTCGGTGCACCGTCACGCTGAAATTTCTCGATGCTCTGTCCGTATCTGGCAAGGATTTTCGGATCCTCCTTCGAAAGATCGATCGCGTCTGCGAGTTTCGAGTCAGTCAGGATGCCCATCGCCTGCTGCTCGTAGACATCCATGTTGGTCATCATACCGCTGGTATCGACATTTCTTTTGAAACGATCGAGGGAGTGTCGCAGGCCGCGTCGGTCCTGCAGTCGTTCCAGGCTGATACCCTGCAATACCATATTGTCGGCGGAGCTACGCGCCTTTTTGCCTACCATGTTGAACGGAGAGTGAGACGTTCCCAGAAAGCCACCGGTACCCGGTTCGCCCCAGGTGCGGTTGCCGGTCTGGTACATCAACGCGACGTTGGCTGGCACAGCCTGATTGACCTGCTGCTGCAGGCTGGATACCCAGGCACCGCCCGACGGCCAGCCGCCCGGTGGTGCGGGACTGCCGAAACGCCGCCCGGTCATGCATTGGTACGCGTCGTGCCGACCATCGGCATCCGCGATGGAACGGATCGGTATGAATTTGTCCATCATGGATGCCATGCGTGGAAATAATTCGCAGATTTCGATTCCCGGCACGTTCGTCGGGATCGGGTTGAATTCGCCACGAATCTCTTTCGGGGCGTTCGGCTTCGGGTCCCACAGATCGATGTGCGACGGTCCGCCTGGCAGATAGATATTGATAATGGCTTTATGTGAACTGCCGCTTTCTGCGTCGGCTTCCGCACGAAGCGCTTGTGGCAGCGACAGGCCCCCCAGGGCCATACCACCGACTTTAAGAAAATTGCGCCGAGAAACGCCGTCACACATCCTGTTTGAACGGCCGCTCGATCGTCCGTATATTGTCAACATCGATAGCAACTCCGCAGCGGGACGAAAAACGTCAGAACCCTGTTTAATGATAGCGGGAACGCGCACCAAACGTCAATTCGTTCCTGCTCAGAATGGTGTCCGCTACGGGCCATTGTTGATCGTCGGCGTGCTGGTGCTGGCAGAATTAACGTAAGCCGGAATTCCGGTTTGGTGTAGGCAGGTGAGGAATACTTTCAGGATTACTCTGGTGGTGACATTGATATGTCGGGACAGGCGTCTGAACTTTGGTCCTGCTGTGTTCCGGGATTTCATCTGACTATTTCTAAATGGCCGGGAAACTTCGTGTGACGAGGTCTGCGAAGCCTTTCGATGAGGTGTCCGCCGATGAGTCGCACATGTTTCGAAGTGAGCACTTCATTCGTCCGGGTCCGTCTGGGCAGGTTTGTGTTGCCTTGCTTCCTCGAGTTCACGACTAGGGCAGCAGCCGACTCGGAAATTGACCTTGCTGCTAACGCGTGATACTTGATAGCCGCCGCGTAACAGACGACATTGTCTCGTTTCGTATCCTTAAATGCTAAGGGAGAATCGTGATCAAACAGTTTTGCCGTTGCTTCCTCTATGTCGCCTTTCTGTGCTGTACCACGATTTCGCACGCAGCAGTCCCGCAGTCGCCCAATCTGCTGCTGTTCATGGCGGACGACATGACCTATACCGATCTGGGTTGCTACGGACACCCGGATGTGAAGACACCGCACATTGATCGCCTGGCGCGTCAGGGGTTGCGTTTCACTCACTGTTACAACGCTGCCCCCACCTGTTCACCATTGCGACAGAGTCTGTTTACCGGAATGTATCCCGTGCGTAACGGGGCCCATCCGAATCACAGTCGCGTTTACGAAGGTGTGAAGTCGCTTCCTCATTATTTGCGACCACTCGGATATCGGGTCGCGATCGTTGGGAAGAGACACGAGGCCCCTGCTTCGGCCTTTCCGTTTGAGATGCTCGGCGGTAGTCATGGTGATGGCGGCAGGACGCCTGCCGGTACGGACCTGCCGCTGGAAAGAACACGCGAATTCATGGACCGAGACACGCAGCATCCGTGGTGTCTGGTCGTGACATCCAACCAGCCGCACACGCCCTGGAATCGGGGGGATTCATCGCAGTACGATCCGGACAAACTCTTCGTGCCTCCGTACCTGGTCGACACGCCGGTGCTGCGCGAAGCGCTGTCGAAGTACTACGCAGAGATTACCTATATGGACGGACAGGTCGGTACGATTCTGGAACACCTGAGAGATTCGGGCCAGGAGCGGAATACAGTAGTCTTGTGGCTCAGCGAACAGGGATCTCAGCTGCCATTCGGCAAGTGGACGTGCTACGACACCGGCATTCATGCCGCGGCCATTGTGCGTTGGCCCGAACAGGTGAATCCCGGCACCGAATCCGGCGCTCTGCTCAGTTACGTCGACGTAGTACCGACATTCGTTGAAATTGCGGGTGGTCAGCTGAACGTAGTCGACGGTAAATCATTCGCACCTTTGCTTCGTGGCGAGTCCAGCGTTCATAACGATGTCGTCTTCAGTGTGAACACAACTCGGGGCATCTATCACGGATCAGAAGCATTCGGGATTCGCTCGGCGACTGACGGTCGGTGGCTGTATATTCGAAACCTGCATTCAGAGAACGAGTTTCAGAATATGGTGACGCATCGGGACACTGTTTATGCGTCATGGCGAACGGTGGATTCTGACTTCGCTCGACAAAGACTGAATTCGTACGTAAGACGTGCGCCCGAAGAGCTATACAACCTTGCGGACGATCCCTGGTGCCTGTCAAATCACGCCTCCGCACCCACTCACCGCGATCACCTGACCAGATTGTCCGCACAAATGGATGTCTGGATGAAGCAGCAGGGGGATTCCGGCGATGCCACAGAACGCGGGGCAGAATCTCGACAGCCCAGGCAGAAGCCGTGGTCCAAAAACGGCGAGTATGCCCGTCAGGCGGAAAAGTAAAGACCGCATCAATCGGGCTGTCTTCGTCGATGCCACCGTACTGGCTGCTGAATTCAGTTGGCCAGCAGATTCGGCAGCCACAGGCTGAATGCGGGGAAAAATGTGATCAGCAGCAACGTGATCAGCAATGGGATCAGAAACGGAACTGTGCCACGAATCACCTGCTGAACTGTTGCGCCTGTCACAGAGCTCAACACATACAACACCAGTCCCACGGGTGGCGTCAACAGGCCCAGCACCAGATTCAGGATCATGACGATGCCCAGTTGCAGCGGATCGATACCAAATGCTGTTGCGGCTGGCAGCAACACGGGAACTGTAATTAACAGACCCGCTACTGGTTCCAGCAGCATGCCGGTCACAAGCAGGGCGACATTGATTAACAGCAGAAACACATAACGATTGTCGGTCAGCCTCAACATGGCTTCCGTGACCGCCTGCGGTCCTTGTTCGAGTGCAATTACCCAGCCGAACAGTCCAGCTGCTGCCACGATCAGCATGATTGATCCGGTTGTCGAAGCAGTCTTTACCAGCACGCCGTGAAAATCTCTGAACGACAGTGACCTGTAGCAGATGCCCAGAAACAGGACCCACATCACTGCCGCCGCAGCCGCTTCAGTGGGAGTAAACACACCACCCAGAATTCCTCCCAGAATAATCACCGGTGTCAGCAATACCGGCAGCGCGGCAAGAACTGCGGTTTTAAGTGGGATTCGCGGAGCGGCGGCCTCGTCACGCAGGGGATTACGGCGAGCATCCGCAAACACGAACGCACACAGAATGGCCGTCAGGACCAGGGCCGGCAGGACGCCGGCAAAAAACAGTGACCCGACTGAAACGCCCGCCGTTACGGCATACACGATTGCGGGAATACTGGGCGGCATAATCGGGCCGATTAAAGAAGAGGCTCCGGTCAGTCCCAAAGCGAAACCTTCGTCGTAGCCGCGTTTCTTCATGGCCGGCACCAGCACGGAACCCAGACCGGCTGCGTCGGCAATCGCCGCACCGCTCATCCATGAAAACAACAGGCTGCTGATGACGTTGACGTATCCCAGACTGCCGGGGATTCTGCCAAACAGACACAACAGCATTCGGAACAGTCGATCTGCCAGACCACCAACATTGCTCAGGTAACCGGTCATGATAAACAGCGGCACTGCCAGCAACGGGAACGAATCGATGGGAGACATGGACTGCTGGAGAGCCGTTCCCAGCGTAAAAGGAGACCAGACGAAATACACCAGACACGGCAGTAACATACTGATTGCCACCGGCACCCGAATGAACAGCAGCACCAGCATAGCCAGAATTAATGCGGCCAGAATCATTCGCCCTGCTCCAGTTCCAGATGAAAACCTTTCTCTTCGACCGCGCTATCACGCGAAGTCGGACGTCCTGTCGCCAGCACCTGCAGCAGGTTGACGACGGAATGTATGGCCATTAGCAACATTCCCACGCTGACCGCGCCGTACCACCAGGATTTGGGGATCTCCAGTGAAGGTGATCCTACTCTGCCCATGTACCACACGAAGTGACGGCCGCCAACCAGTAACAGCAGACAGGTCGCCGTGACGATGACGTGGCTCATACACTCCAGCCACACCTGTCCGCGAACACTAAGCCGATGAGAGAGCAAATCGACCGTAATATGTCGACCTTCCGCCATCACAAACGCAGCGGCGACAAAGGTCATCCAGACCAAAGCCAGTCGAGCCACTTCCTCGCTCCACGAAAACGGTGTGCCGAAGAAGTAGCGGGCGAATACCTGAGTTCCCATCGTGCTCACGATCACGAACAGAAAAAGGGCCGCCAGAGTCTGTTCTGCAAGACTCATCCAGCGGACCAGCCCGGCAAACGGGACAGGTGGTACGGCGGAAGCACTGCGTGGCATTTCAGGCTGCGGCGTGTTTGTGTCACTCATGGGTGTTTGTCTCCGGAAGACGCGATTGACACCGTCCGCCCATTGTGGTGACTGTCACCTTTCGCTGTTTCAGAAGAGAAGCATGCTGCGACCGGGATGGTCAGCAACTCGTTCGTGTTGCCAGGCGTTCGAACATCCATGGACGCCTGATTCGATCTTTGGCCAGCGGCCTCTGCATCGGGCACAGGGGACGGATTCGTGGCTGCATCGTCCGGTACAGGATCGGCCGTAATGCGGTTGTACAGATCACTGAAGGCGTAACCGCTTGAGAAAAACTTGCGTGCTCGTCTTCGAAAGGCGTCGACATCCACGTTCTCAACGATCTGCATCGTTCCTTCACTGCGCCATTCTTCTATCAGTCTTCGTTCGTCACTGACAATACCGCGATAGACTTCCTGGCCCAGGTTCTGAACCACTTTCAGCAACAATTCCTGCTGATCAGTTTCCAGTCGCTGCCAGACGCGTTCGTTCATCAGGATCTGTATCGAGGACTGGATGTGGCCGGTTAGATTCAGGCACGTCTGCACTTCGTGAAAACCCTTGGCCTTAATCACCGGCACGGGGTTTTCCTGTCCATCTGCGATGCCCTGCTGCAACGCCAGATAGACTTCAGCAAAGGAAATCGGCATCGGACTCGCTCCCAAAGCCGCTCCGGAGGCCTGCCAGACGCTGGCTCCAGGCATCCGCAGGCGAAATCCATCCAGGTCGTCGGGGTGACGAATCGGAATGTTCGATGTGATGTGTCGAGCCCCGTATGCCCACGTGTCAAGGACACGCACGTCGTATTTCCTGCGGATTTCGTCCCAATGCGGAGCCATTTCATTGCCGCGAGCGATCTCAAGCATGTGATCAAGATCTCGAGACGCAAATGCAGCATCCAGGACTCCCAGCGGCGGATGCCACATGGCCAGAAACGATGGGCCGGAAATCGCCAGATCCAGTTCGCCGGCCACCAGTTGTTCCAGTAGTTCAGCTTCGCTGCCCAGTTGAGCGGCTGGATAGACGGTCACGTCCAGATCACCGGTGACCTGCTGCAGTCGTTCGGCCAGATGTGCCGTCCCGTACAGATGGGTGGGCGCCTTGACCTCATAGACATGAGCCATCTTAAGCCGCGCAGGGGCGTCAGCGCCTTGCTCCTGATGGCAACCATACAGCGGGATCAGCAACATCGTTAATACGGCGAAAACCGGACGATGCCACAGCAGAGTCGGCAGGCAGATACGAATCATCCACAGATTTCCGGCGATATTGGGTGTGACGTCACGTACGCAGTTTACTGAGTGATTGAGTCCTGAGCAATGATCGACATTTTCTGGGGGAAGACCTGTGGCGAACCCCGCCGATGAAATCAGGGATTTCTATTCTGCGTCGACGCTATCGTGTGCATTAAGCAACCGGCTCTGTTCGTGCGATCCGAAGTATGCTGCCCTGCCAGGACATCATGCATCACGCTTCCTGTCAACCACGACTTTGAGGACCGAGTACTGCCGAGCGTCGTTGTGTCGCGGCTGTCTGTTCTTCGGACAGTCGACCATGTTTCGCGGAGGGTGGCATCATCGTGCGAATTCCCAAAACCGCCAGTGACGCATCAGCTCGCGACATTTCCATCACAGAACGCTTTACACCGACTGCCCGATCAGCGAGATTCCGACACAATGAGCCGGAGAAATTCCGCGATTGCGGCGATGGCCCCCGCATCTGCCGGAAGTGGTCCGTGGAAACTCCTTCTGCGCCGAATGGTCGTTTTCCGCTGGACCACATCTTTTTGCCGTCGAGAGCAAACATGCGAGCTGCCGTTTTCGAAACGTTTCAGGGTGAGCTGCAGGTAAAGCAGGTCGCTGATCCACAGGTGCGGCCGGATTCGGCGGTTCTTCAGGTCGACGCCTGTGGTATCTGTCGCAGTGACTGGCATGGCTGGATGGGGCACGACAGCGACGTGCAGGTTCCACATGTGCCAGGTCACGAACTCGCGGGCGTCGTGGCCGAAGTTGGGAAGGATGTGACGGGCTGGAAATGCGGCGATCGAGTTACCGTGCCGTTCTGCTGTGGGTGCGGACGCTGCGGCCAGTGTCTGGCGGGGCAACACCACATCTGTGACAACTTTATGCAGCCTGGCTTTACTGCTTGGGGTGCTTTCGCAGAACTGGTGGAAATTCGATTTGCCGATGTAAACCTGGTGAAGTTGCCGGAATCCATTGACGCGGTGACAGCCGCCAGCCTTGGTTGTAGGTTTGCGACGTCGTTTCGGGCGGTGATTCACCAGGGAAAGGTCACAGCCGGTGACGTTGTGGCCGTTCATGGTTGCGGTGGAGTGGGATTGTCAGCCGTTATGATTGCTGCCGCGGCCGGAGCTCGTGTGATTGCCATCGATCTCGACGAGGAACGGCTCAGCGTGGCGACGGACTGTGGTGCCGACCTGGTTCTGAATGCCGGTCAGATCGAAGATGTGCCGGCCGCCATCGTTGATGCTGCTGCGGGCGGCGCGTCGCTGTCCATTGATGCACTGGGAAGTCATCAGACGTGCGCCAATTCAATTCTGTGTTTACGTAAACGCGGGCGACATGTGCAGGTCGGATTGACCATGGGAGACGAAGCAGATCCGCCGATTTCGATGTCCACAGTGGTTGCCCGGGAACTGCAGCTGTATGGCAGTCACGGCATGCAGGCCGCAGAGTACGCACCGATGATAAGGATGATCGAATCAGGCCGACTGCGACCGGATAAACTTATTGGAAATACAGTAAGTCTCAGCGAGGCTTGTAAGATGCTACCTCAGATGAACGAATTTTTCGGTCAGGGTTTCGCAGTCATTGATCGCTTCTAAGAAATACGAGAATGGAATTCCGTGGCGATCTTTCTGCAGACAGTCCTTGGAGACGTTATTGACGGGGTCCGGTGATATGATGAGATTAAAGAACGATTACATGGTCGTAATGCCGGGCCGGAACGATGCCGGGCCGGAACGACAGGTGCGATTGGTCTATGGAACCCGGGGCAGTGCCTGAGGAACGTCAGCAGTTCTGTTTCCTTATGAAATGAGCGTTCGGTTTGTGTCGTGTCTGCCGACGTTTGTGAACGTGTTAAACTAAGTGTTCTGTTTGATGGTCCCGAGATATGAATCGTCTGGTTATGTCAATTCTGGCTCTTGCACTCGGTTACGCGGGCCGGCATTGGCCCCGTCCGGCAGTAGCGGAATTGGAGTTTGAAGCGACGTCTGCGTGGAATAATGGTCAAGTCGATCTGGCGGAACGCCTGGCGAGGCGTGCGCTGTCCAGAGAGCCGACGGCTACCCGAGCGAAGGACGTTCTTACACAGATTTCGTACCATCGAAATCTGCCGGAACTAAGACTGGCCGTGGCGCTTGCACCAGATGAACAGCCGCATGCCGCAGCAGACCGTTTCATGAAGGCGGGTTCAGTGGCGTTGTCTTTGAATCTGGCTAGGCTGGCAGATGGTTACTGGAAGACGGGACTGACCAAAGACAATCGAGCCTCTTCATTGCACCATCGGCGATCAACTCTGGCCGGTGCTCGGCTGGATCCATACAGTATGCAGCAGCGCCTTCTGGAATGGTGTGAACACGGCAGTCCGCCGGAAGACGTCGTGATGCTTTTTCTGGAGATTGCCTCAATTGACCACCGCGACGCGTCGGCCGCGGAAGGCGCATTGCGAACCTGGCTGGAAGCGGATTCCACAGATCTGGACACTCGCCTTGGTCTGGCTCGGTGTCTGATTGCCAGGGGGCAGTGGCGTGAGTGCGAAGTTGTACTCAATGGTTATTCGGGGGAACCGGGAGCTGCGACACTGCTGGCAGTGTCACGTGCCTCAGCCGGTCAGGCAGATGGGGCCGCAGAGATACTGCCGGAACTCCCTTTTCCCGACTGGGTTGCTGATCACTGGTATGCCGTGGGATTGATCGCGTTGCACCGCAAACACTGGATCGCTGCCGCCGATGCACTTGAATTAGCCGTGAAGAACCGACCGTTGAGTATACCGTTTCGATCCCGATATTGTGAGGCGCTGCGGCAGAAGGGAGATGTCAGTACTGAACGGACTCAAGTGAAACTCCTGAAGACACTGTTTAGAATTGTTAACGTGGCGAATCGGTCCACCGCGGCGCCTGACAGACTTGCGGAAAAACAGGTGGCGGAAATGTGCATTTCAGTGGGTGCTGACGAGGCTTCGCGCATTCTTTCCGGCCGTTCTTCACGTTGACACGTTCTGCATGTTTTTGTTTCGCTGGATCAGACATTCTTTCTGTTCCCGGCTACTGCGCCAATTGTCCGGCGCAACAGCACATGAATGTTCTATGACCCATCAGAAACGCCTTCAAACAATGAGCGGGAAGATATTTGTCCTGTTGTGGCTGCCGTTGATGCTGGTGTTGGGTTACGGCTTCGGTCACCTTAAGAAGGAAACAGAGTTCTGGACGGGGGATCGTGATCTGTTCAGGACCATCGGTGTTCGACCTGCGCCCTTGCCGCAAAGTCGTTCCGGACCTGCTTCTGCCGTTGCGCCGGTGAAGGAAGTGCGTTTTGCAGAGTTCCGGAACACAGGCGTGGATTTTGTGTATGAGAACGGTCCTGACGGCCAGTTTCATCTTGCCGAGACGCTTGGTGGTGGAGTCGGTGCGTTCGATTTCGACAATGATGGACACGTTGACCTTGTGTTCGCCGACGGTGGCAATCCGGTGACATGGGCGTCAAGTCATCAACAGCGAATCCAGTTGTATCGTCACTACGAAGCAACGTCTTTCCGTGCAGTCGCTGCTGCGGCGTCGATGTCCTGGACCGGATATGGTCATGGATGTGCTGTAGCAGATGTCAACAATGACGGCTTCGACGACTTGCTGGTGACTGGATATCAGACATCTGCGCTCTTTATGAATCAGGGTGACGGCACGTTTCGGGAAGCTCCCGGCTGGCAGAACCTGACCAGTGAACGCTGGTGTGCCACGGCCGGATTCAGTGACTTTGACGGGGATGGCGACGTGGACGTGTACATTGCATGTTACGCGGCCACACCGCGTAACTTGCCAACGCCAGTTTGTGAATCTGAAGGAAAGAGGATTCACTGTAATCCTCACACTTACCCTGCGGTTCCGGACATGATGATTGAAAATACAGGTAACGGACGTTTTGTCGACCGCTCAGAATCGTCCGGCATTGCCGCATTCGCGGAATATGGTTTGGGCGTGTCCGTTGCTGACCTGGACAGCGATGGCACACTGGAGATTTTTGTGGCGAACGATGGTCGCCGAAATCTTCTTTTTCGGCAGGCCTCGAATTGGAAGTACGAGGAAATCGCTCTCGGCAGCGGCGTTGCCTTTAATGGCCAGGGGGAATCGATGGGATCCATGGGGATCGCTTGTGCCGATTTTGACCGAAACGGATGGCTGGACCTGCTGACGACAAATTTTGCTTATGAACGCAATGTGCTGTGCGCCAATCTGGGGGGACTGGCCTTTGTTGACATGTCGCAGGGGACACCGATGGATGTTTTCAGCCGCACCACTGTTGGGTGGTCCGCGGTGACACTGGATGCGGACCTTGACGGTTTCAGTGATGTCTTTATTGCCAACGGGCATGTGACACCGATGCCGTCTCAGTCATGGCCGCAGCGGCCCCATTTGTTTCGTGGTGGCCTCAGTGGCTTACAGCTGTGCGGTGAAACAGGAGGCTATTTTGAACAGAACTGGCATGCCCGTGGCGCATGTCGGGTTGACCTTAACGAGGATGGTGTCGATGACCTTGTGGTCAGTCACATCGACGCAAAAGCGTCACTGCTGCGGAACGATACATCTTCGATCGGCAATGGCTTGAATTTGCGCCTGGTTGGAACTGTATCGTGCCGGTCGGCAGCGGGAACTATTGTGGAGGTGGAAACGGCTGCGGGAATGACTGTGTACAACGTCAGTCGAAACGGCGGATATTTGTCGTCGAACACAAACCTTCAGCGTATTGGTGTTGGCCAGGCGGAACGCGTCGATGTCGTTCGAATTCGCTGGCCGACCGGTCAGATTCGGGAAGTGCGCAATGTCCCCACAAATATTCCGGTGACAATTATCGAAGGCCGACCGACCCCGGTTAAGTCAATTGTCCGGTAGACGCAGGCTGAAACTTTCAGCCGTACAGCCTCACGCTGCAGGCAGTCGCGTATTGTTGTCGCACTAAACAGTGTTCGCGCGAGACTGCACGCCTGATGGCCGAATACCGCAAGAACATTATTGAACGTTGTTGTTCTGTTCGTTCAGTTCCTGTTGCACCAATTGATGTTGCTGCAGTGCTCCAGCGTGTGACGGGGCAATCTGCAGGACACGTACGAAGGAATCTCGGGCAGACTGCCAGCGTTTCAGCTGCACTTGTGTCAGTCCCAGGTGATAGAGTGAATCGACATGGTCAGGGTTGACGGTCAGGGCTCGCTGAAACACATCCAGGGCTGCATATAGTTGTCCGGATTCCCGGAACTGCAGTCCGGTACGATGATATTCATTCAGCAGATCCGGCTTGTCCTGAAAAGCGCTGACAAAATCGCCCTTATGGCCCGACTGAATGCGTTTGGAATAATGTTCTGCCTCGACCCACCGATTCTGGCGTCGCAGGACCCATTCGATGCGTTCTTCCATTGATTCTGACTGCTCCTGAATGGCCAGAGACTGAGCGACCATCGACGCGAAATCATCATCAACATCTTCGAAGCGAATACCGACTGCCCCGGGATCTGCTGTCGTGAGGACCCTGTGCAGGGCCGCAGCGGCAACCTGACAACCACGCGGAGACGGATGCATGCCATCTCCATTGGTGTAGTACCAGTCCGGTTTTGGCTTTTGTGGCAGTGTCTCCCAGTCATTCCGAAAAGCACTCGACAGACGAGTTGTGGGAAATCCGTGGGCCCACGCAATGTGTTCGACAATCAGATCGTCCTGACCCGGCAAAAAATGGCGATCTTCGATACCGTCTTTAGTGAACGATGGCCACACGGCAATCAGAACGTCGAAGTTGTGTTCAACGGACAACTGCTGAAGTCGCCGAAATCCATCCACGACATTGTTGTCGCCAATGGAGTGACGATGCCATTCCGCCGGCGCCAGTTCGTCACCAAAATGAAACAGGTTCAGGCTTAACGCCGTTTGCCGAAACAAATGCGAGTGTTCGAACAGTGATTCAACCAACGCCGGACGTTCGACGATGCCTCCTCCCAGTGTGTGTTCCAGATTAAATCCCCAGAAATCATTCTCCACGAACAGCAGCACTACCTGATCCGGAGAAAACTTCAAACCGAGACGTTCAAGCAGTTCAACCTCAGCAAGTGTGCAGTAACCTGCCACACCGCAATTGATGACTTCGACTGATCTTCCTTCAAACTGATCTTCCAGCTGTCGGGCGATGGTCTGTTCGTCTGCGACATAGTTCACAAGTTCGACCACAGAATCACCGAGGAGCACGATGCGACTCACTCCGGCATTTCTGCGAGTTGGGCGTTCGACATCGCGGAGGCCATGTGAGTTGACCGTTGTGAATCCGGAATGCGTAGCGGGAGCTCCCGGTACGAAGTCGTTTTCGCGAGTTCGCAGGTATCCATGTTGGGGAGTGAAGCGCGCCTGAAAGCCCGGTTGCAACTCGTAACGAAGAACGGGATTGAACGAGCGGATATAAGGCGAGTGTTCATCTTCCAGCCGTATTGCCTGCATTTGAGGAGCCAGGTGCAGCTTTCGGACCAGAAATTCTCCCAGAGCAAGAGCGAACAACGTGGCAAGCAGAGCTGCAATGGGTTTTCGCAGCCACCAGAACATGCGGGCTCGGCGGGGTGTGGATTCGGTGGGATGTCCCATTGCTCTGCCAGCCGCACTGTAGTTGTGTGAGTCGTGCTGCACGCGGTCAGCCCTGCTGCTGAAGATGCCCGAAAAGATTTCGTCGCACCGCCGGGTCCCTTATTTTCCAGACTGCACCGTCCGTAAAATAATGATGTATGTTGATTGCCAGGCTCAGCAGCATTGACAGTTGCCGGTGGGGATCGGCGGTCTTTGTGGCCGCCAGTACTCCATCAAAGGCAAGCGCACCGATCGCGACCAATAACACATAATAGCAGATGGTATGCCGCACGACGTGCCCATGATCACGTCCCGGCTGCTGACTGTATTGATTTATTTCCACCCGCAGCGGGAAAATGAGGTACTGCAGCGCGTGAGCGATCTGCAGCGCAAAGAACATTTTCGGATACAGGTAGATCAGAATGTACCATGCGTACGTTGCCAACCACGGAACAGATGCCTTGAACGCAGTCGCCGTATTGCCATTTTTTGCAATGCGATAAAAACCGTATATTCCCACACAGAAGGTGGCTGCAAGCATCCATAGCCAAGACGTATAGATCGTTTCCACGAGTGACGCCAGACCTGGATATAACCAGTCCATGACCGGCCGTATGTCATCGGACTGCAGCACCCAGAGAATGTGAAACACCAGCATCGCCCGAAAGCCGGAGCGTATCAGCACCCGATCTGTCGTCCCAAGTCGTACACCGCCAAGAAAAGCCAGAGAACAGGTCATGCCCCATGACTGACCGGTATAATGCCAGGCCAGCATGATTACGGCCACAGGGAACAGCACGTCGATCATGCTCTGATTGGCCAGTCCCGGGAGTTCGGGCGGGTTACGGCCGGAAGTCAGCATGCCATACACAAAAATTCCCACCAGAAACGCAGGCAGAACAATCGCCACCCAGAAATGCTTTCTGACATTCTCGCGTGTTCTGTAAAGAATTCGATAAGACGCCAGGAAGTGCGGCCAGTTAAGCAGAATGTTCGCGACCATGATCTCGCCGACGTCTATCTGCTGTCCCCAGGCCGGCGGTTTTCCCATGGCATAGATCAGGAAGCCCAGAATTGTGATCAGGGATAACGCGCCGCCGCAGGTGACATCAACGAACGGAGATATAATCGCAGCAGCTCGGGACTGAGTAGGCGACTGCACACTCACGGCGTTGTTTCTCCTGATAGTCGGTATGACAAACATGTGAGTGTATGGTTCGCGATCCGAGTCGGCAATCGGAGCATGCACGATGACGTGTCATGACACGTCGTAAGAAACCACCGGCAGGAAGGGGCCGATGTTCCGGGCACCGATCTGATTCAAGTCAGATGCCCGGTTCTGAACTGGCAATCGTACAACGTCGAAAAACGCGATGTGCCCTCAGTGCACGACTGGCCGTGTTTCCGCGAATTTCGCGGATGATGACTGACGTCATTCGGGAAATTCGATTGGGCGGTTGTCTCGCTGATGATACCGCCGCACCGCTTCCTCGTGGTTGGCGGTACCATCCGGATTCAGAAGGACGGACCGAATATCAACCCCTTGGAACGATCTCTGCTGTTTCGACCATTGCTGCAAAATCCGCTCCGCTGCTTTACGTCTTTTTGCCGCGGGCGCGAGAAAGTCGTAGTCAACATCCTCGAACCCATCGTAGGTTCGAATGGTCCTTTCCGCGATAAAACGCACGACTGAATAGGAATCGTCCAGTAAATGAGTCAGCAGTGGCACTTGCCATTGATCCCCCGATGTTTTTTTGGCATCGGTTGACGCAAAGGCGTTGGCCATCACCGCACGCTGTACGGCGTCGCCGGAAAGCAGATAATCGACCGCGGCAGAGAGGTCGGGTGTCTTTGCATCGACGTCCGGGTTCACGTGTGTGATGTCGTACCACTTATGGAGCTGGTCATCAGTCCACGCCAGGGTTTTGTCAAGGTGGCAGAGATTGCAGGCGTTGGGGCGATCAGGCGCCCCCAATGAGGGGCTGTCAATACGGTGGCTGCGAATGGATTTCAGCAGCCCGAAACTTGTGTGAGGCATGTGGCAGTTCAGACAGTTGGATCCTGGCGAGGATGAACCATGGTGTGTGTGTTCCGTAATGCGAGTCTCATATTCTGAGTGGCATTGCAAACATGCTCTGGAGGACCTCATTCCGGGTCGTAGCTGGTCGGAACGATCTTCATAGCTGTGCATGGAATGACACGTGGTACAGGAAATGCTGCCCTGTCTGTAGCAATCGGCATCCTGCATAGCGGTGAATTCACGTCCCCCGAGACGCATAGTTCCATCCGACCAGTAGCCGTTCAATAGATGGGAACTTTGTTGGACATGTTCGTCTT